>Ga0228711_1000437_pt1 | contig 50183 bp, 20 predicted proteins | sample MedpolnodulmetaG_2_FD_177996 | JGI IMG/M metagenome (GOLD analysis project Ga0228711, IMG submission 177996) | Root nodule microbial communities from Medicago polymorpha collected in Santa Monica, California, United States - brown nodules | ecosystem: Host-associated > Plants > Roots > Nodule... | reverse complement strand
AATTGATTCTTATCCATTTGTTAATGTGTTATTTGTATTGAAAATTAAGGACATTTTTTAAAAGAGGAAAAGTCAACCCAAAAGAGCTGAAAGCAGTTTTTATATATATATATATATATATATATATATATATATATATATATATACATATATATATATATATATATATATATATATATAGTATAGATATAATAAATGGTTCTTAAATTATTCTCAATTCATCAAATTAATCTCTAAATTAGTTTTAAATATTAGAAAAGATAACAATTGATGAAATAATTTGATAGATTGCAAATATATTAAAGGATATTTTTTTATTTTCCATAAATTCCATCCACCAAAAGTAATCTTATTTGAGACATAATAAACACCAAACATAGATACCTCTTTTAATCAAAATTTGAACATTTGTTCGTCCAAGTTGAAGGAGTGTGGCATATTCCGCTATACACATATAGCCAACCTCATTGGTAGTATAAATTCTTACTACATTTTTATAATTAGGTTAAATATAAGATAGACAGGTAGTTTAGAGATCAATTCCAATAATTTGTAGACACGTATTTATACCCATCTGAGTCTTCGCACGCTGGTTCCTCTGAAAACAAAGCATGCTTTGCATTGCAAACCCTGCATGCATGGGGTCATAGACTCACAGTAGAAGTATATAACGATTCAACAATGTCCTACATGCATGTACAATGTTATCTCTTTGTGAAGAGATACAGTAGTATTATATTATCAAGAAGAAAAAGAAAGTGAAAGAAAACAACATGATAAAGTAAAAAAGCGAAATTGACTTCAAGCCCAGCATGATAATATATTACAGATTCGATTCTGTCTAACCGCAAAATGCGGTCCTTCTTTTTTCTTTTCTTTTTTGTGTAGGGAAAAGCGTCCTCCTTATAAGGCAACAAACGTTTTTTTTTTTTTGTCAAGTAGCCTAGTGGCTAGAGCTCACATAATTTAATTGTGGAGAAGTGGAGTGTCCGGGCTTCTAACTCCGACCCCTGCATATAAAATGCGATATCCCTACCAGCTGAGCTAAACTCACACAAACGTTCTTTATTTTAACAGCAAAATTTTTTAACAACCAAATCAAGTACAAGACGGACCGATAAGACAACAAGTGTTAAATTGGTAAATTTGTGATATTAATTCCAATGAGTGTGTTTGGGGAATAATTTTAATTCTCACAAATACTCTAAATATTTAAAAACTTAAAAATGAAAATGAGATGTCTAAAAATAAATTGACTGTTGAAAGTTAAGTACACTATTTTTTTAATTGAAATTTAAGATTTTCACCCTTCAGCATGAAAATAAAAATTGAGTAGGTAAAGCTTATTCATGGGAATAAAAAAAAAATAGGTATAATTTTTTATACTCAAAACTAACATAATCTGTGTGAAATCATGAAGAGGTTTGATCGATGATGATTATATTGGACTTTGAGTAACCACATAAATTGAGTTATACATCATTTTTTTCATCTAAAATTTTGAGGCATTAGACATGTGGATTGTCTCACTTATACTATGTTCACCCTCCATTTTTTTCATTTTAATGTGTAACTTTTACTCAAACTTTACATCCAATCTCATATTCCTCAAACATCTCATATAAAAAGTTTATTTGTTTTTAGTAGAAAATAATATTAAATAATTGACTTAGGATAATTAGTAGACAAAAAATGTTACATTCGTCGTAGACTTCCACGAACCTCTGATTCTACAGATTGTCCCTTATTAGGTTAGGAGTAGTCCAAAATTTTCCCATATCTGAGGGTCTCTATTAACATATAATTGGTGACTTTAGCATTACCCAATACCCATGGCCAGCATATTAAGCTTTCTCTGATGTATAAAAAAGGGTTAATAGGTCTTTACCCTCTGTAATATAGGTCATTTTCGGTTTTCCCTCTGTAAAATATTTTTTTGATTCACCCCTGTAAAATATTTTTGTTTTGATTTACCCCCTAATAGGCCAAACAAAAACCAATTTTATTTTTTTTTCAAGAATTTTTCGTTTTTGTTTGGCCTATTAGGGGGTAAATTAAAACAAAAATATTTTACAAAGGTAAATCAAAAAAAATTATTTTACAGAAGGAAAAACCGGAAATGACTTATATTACAGGGGGTAAAGACCTATTAACCCTATAAAAAACAGAAGAAGAATAAAATCAAACTTAAGAACAATAATTGTTGGATATAGTAATTAGAAAAGGTTATATAATGAAGGTAATGTATGTGTGACTTGCTAAATTGCCAATGGAAGTTTATACTGTATTATACTCGAGTTTTCGATATTTGTGAAAATATTCGATTTGCCTAAAACGCGGCTATATTGTCCTGTTTATCTTTTCTAGGAACTATTTGAATGGTGAAGGGAAAAAGAAAAGAAACTAGAGTGCTTAGAGAATAATTCTTCATTTCAATATGATCTTCAAATGTAATAATACTTATAAAGTAGTACAAGGAATGCCCATCATCACTCTCTTAAGATGATTGCTTGATGTCACAAATATATCATAGGATTGATATCATGTTGTCTGCATTTCTGCATATAGGTGTATATGCCTTTGCTAGCTCATCCTAGCATTTCTTGTGCTACTGATTAGTGATTGACTACGATATTTTGCTTTTTCTAAAATAACAATTAATAAAATTTTTACAAATTGAAAAACCATTTCAAAGAAAATAATTTTGTCACAAGTTTCTTCACTAATAAAAAAAACTTTCCAATTTTAACAAAGGAATCTGAGGAATACAATTATGGTAAGGAAAGTTCATTCACAATTTTCCAAAAAAAAGAAAAACTACTGCATGAAATTATGCAAAAGTGACATCTAAGTGGACCATATTATATATCTGTTAAAACAAAAAAAAGATGTGGACCATTTATATATGCCATATATGATCAAATATTAATCAAAAGCCTAGATCTCATGATATCAAGAATTTTTATCATCAAAAACAAAATTCACTTAATCATTAATAGTTCAATTTTTGCTTAATTAATGATTTAGTCCCTTAAGTTATTTGTTGGTTACATTTTGGTCTCATAAGTTATTAATGTTACAATTTGGTCCCTTAAGTTAGTATCTGTTAGCCAAATAAATCATCACCGTCAATCTTTTGCCAAAACGTTAAATAGGCACATGTAAACGGTGACGTGACAACTTGCAATGTGTATCCACCTTAGACATTGGATTAACGGTTTAGACGGTGGAGATTTATTTGGTTGACGGAAGATAACTTAAAGGAACCAAATTGTAAAATTAATAACTTATGGGACTAAAATGTAACCAACAAATAACTTAAGGACCACATCATTAATTAAGCCTTCAATTTTTTATTTTGATTGGACAAATAAATCAAATGAGAAAAGTTATTAATTACTTAATTAAAGAAAAAGATCACTAATAATTGTAACTTTTATCTACACATACACTTTAATCAATCAAAATAATAATTAGACCAAATTATGAATCCTACAAAAGGAAGGTACTGTTTTGATTAACCTTTATAAGGTGTTTCATTTCCCCTAAAACACTAGCAAGCTTTAACAAATTAAGGTAAGATTAGCACAGATAAGATGCCAGTAAATTAAGGTGTTTCATGATTTTTTTTACATATAGATGGAAATATATTCATGTAATGTACACTTGTAAGGTTTGCCAGCTTGCAAAACTTGGAAGTAGCTAGGCTTTAGAATGTGTCTAGCCCCATGTTCACGTGATATGCTATAATAAAGCCCTTTTGTTTTCTTCTCATACTCCTTCTATCATAATTCCTATATATCACCTCTCACTCCTTCTCCTTACAATCATTCCACACTACACTCTAATTCCCTTTTTCTCCATTTCTTTCTCTTTGTAATAACTAAGAGAAAAACATGGAGTCCTCATCAAAGGTTTATGCTTACCTCATCATTTGCATGCTCTTCATCTCTTCAGCTACACCAATTCTTGGTTGTGGAACTTGTGGAAAACCCCCTAAGAAACACAAGCCAGGTAAAAAACCAATTGTGAAACCACCAAGTGTGAAACCACCAAGTGTGAAACCACCAGTGACAATACCACCTATTACAATTCCTCCAACACTGCCTATTCCTCCAGTTCTTCCACACCTTCCAATCCCTCCAACTTTGCCTATCCCTCCAGTCCTTCCACACCTTCCAATCCCTCCAACTTTGCCTATTCCACCAACTTTGCCAATTCCTCCAACTTTGCCTATTCCACCAACTTTGCCTATTCCTCCAGTCCTACCACACCTTCCAATCCCTCCAGTGCTTAACCCGCCAAGCACTCCTAGTCCTAGTCCTACTCCTACTAGTCCATGTGCACCAAAAACTAAACCGGCGAAAGACACGTGTCCAATTGACACTTTGAAATTGGGTGCTTGTGTTGATTTGCTTGGTGGTTTGGTTCACGTTGGACTTGGTGACCCTGTTGTGAATAAGTGTTGTCCAGTTCTTCAAGGACTTGCTGAAATTGAAGCTGCTGCTTGTCTTTGCACTACTCTTAAGCTTAAGCTTTTGAACCTTAACATTTATGTTCCACTTGCTCTTCAGCTGCTTTTGACTTGTGGGAAAACACCTCCTCCTGGTTACACTTGCTCTCTCTAAACCAGTTAAGTTTACCTCTACTTTTAAACCCTAGTTTTGGCTTACATTATCAACAAACAAACAAACAAAAACCGTTTTTTTTTAAACACTAATAATAAATCTTACTATTTAATATATACTAGGTCACTTAATTCTTTACTAGCCAGTACCTACTGGATTATATTCTGTCAAGTAGAAAAAACACTTGAGAAAATAATGTGTGAATCTTGACCACTGAAGGATCTATTCCCAGAGTACCTACTATATGCATGCGTTAGGACAAGCTAAGTGGTTGATATGAAAGTTAAGAAATTTAGACATCAGTGGTAATTTGAACATATTTAGTATTATATACATAACACTTAGTCAGAGAAAAGTTAAGTTCTCCAAGGAGATTCGTTGCACTTAAACAATTGTGATATACATATTAAAAAAAATCATGCATGCATGATTATCTACTGTATTATTATTTTTCTTTCATTTATTTTTTAAACTTCATGACCCATGCATAGTATAAAAATCATGATAGTGATTGGATAAGCTTGCAGAATTGAGATTAATTTTCTATATCGAAGAGCAAGAATATTTGTTTGTAAATAATAACTTTACCCGATCTAATATTATATTCATGAATAGAAAGTGGTGAGTTCAATTAACGTTTCAACAGGAACAGTAATTTAGTGCAGACAAAAGGAAAGGAGCAGTAATTTAGCACATCGTAAATCTTAGGATTAAGATTGCGTCACACCCCGAGGAGGGGTATGTGATTGTGAGAGGAGTGGGAAAATTACATATGAACACTAGTTATGGAAGAAAAAAATATTGTCAAGGAAGATTAGGGCACACGTTAACATAGTCATTTTTAATTATATTACTTTTAGAAAAGTATTTTCTCTAATTTTTTTCTAAGCAAAGAAAATAAAAAAGCAATATAAGGTTTTGGATGAGCTAGTATCGAATATCTGAAAAATGATATTTATACAATTGTTTTATGATAATTTTTAAAACAACTGTCTTTCATATTTATATTGTAATTTTATTTTCTCTACTGTTTTTATCCATAAATATAAAAAAATGGTTGTTTAAAAGAGTGAAATGCTAACTTTCCCGTAAGGCATGAGTCAATAAGTCAAAAGTATAAATTTTTTATTGTAATTAATACATTTGAATTTAAATTTTTTACTTTAAATTAATTGAATGCACAAATTTTACGGAAAAATTTCTACTTTTGAGTTGCTTAACATGTGCCCTAAGGGCACAAGTTAACATGACCCTTTAAAAAATAGTCATACATATATAATTTATTTTTGTAATGTGTTACTCCCTCCGTTTCAAAATGAATGTTGTTTAAGATTATTACACACATATTAAAAAATGCATTAATTAAAAGAAATAGAGATGTTATTTTATCAAATTATCATAATCAACCATTCATTAAAGAAAAAATAATATTTTGGAAATAGTGTATATAGTATTAATTGAAGGGTACAATTGAATAGGAAAACGTTATTATTACATTGAAAATTGAAATTTACATTTATTTAAAAAAAAATTGCTAAAACGACACTTATTTTAAAATGAATAGAGTACTCCCTCCGTTTTTTATTATAAGCAAATTTTGTTTTCTAGGTTTATTCAATTAATGATATATATAATCTATAATATAAACCACATACATTATTAATTGAAAGAATCTAAAAGTCAAAATTTGCTTATAATAAAAAACGGAATGAATACTATTTTAGCAATTATTAACAATTATGAACATTGTCAGTCAAACCAAGAAAAGCACATGGAATGATATGTGGATTCGTGATTTATTTGGTAGTAGTGTTGTTTCCTATAAATTATTGATATTGTCGTGTTTGTGCCCGTGAACTTGAAGTCATTGTCTCATTGGATGTCATGATCTATGTTTTGCAGGTGAATGGATTGAGGAATATATGGTTGAAATCGACATGAGAGGATGTCGAGCCACTCTCTCTCTTCTCTCTGGATTGTTGTTTGTTTGGCTATCAATTATTTGTAAAACCATTTGTTTTTAATTGAGATCAATGTTGCATGTATGTTTAATCTTAGGCAAGTAAAGTTGCAGCAAACATGCTTCTATGTAACCTTTTAAAATTATTCATTTCATTTGTGTTTTGGTGAATATTGAACTGATTCGAGCTTCTAGTATTATACACCTGCTTTAATCTTGAATCTCTAAATAATAATTATATAACCATGTTAAACGTATTGTCAAGTCTGTTTCTAAGATTTTTGTGGCCTAAGGTCCAGAGGTGGAATTAGGGGGCGGCATGAGAAAGTGAGGGCCACCATATTCTTATCCCTTTTTATGTATCTATAGTGCTATAAATAATTCTTTCTTAGTTTTATTTTGGTCTTTTAAGTTTGTTTTTCTTTTATTTTGGTTATTTAAATTATAAATGTTAGACAATTTAATCTTTAAGTTTTTCATCTCATTTGGTCCCTTAACCTACAAATACTAGATACTTTGATCCTTTAAGTTACATTTTAGTTTATCCTATTAAGAACCAAAATGTTTTAGGATTTCTAACTTAAAAGACCAAAATATCCAACATTCCTTCAAAAAAACAACATCCAACGTTCAATACTTAAGGGTCCAAAAAGAAAAAAAAAAAAAATCAAAGGACCAAATTATATATAGTTTGTAATTTAAGGGACAAAATGAAAGAAAAAAGATTTAAGGGATCAAAGGAAAATCTAAAAATAACTTAAAGGATTAGTGAATTAAAAACTATAATTAATAATATTCTAATTTTTATTTAGAAGATATAAAAATAGTTAACTAATTGATTAGTGACAAAAAAATTGACCTGTGTAAAACAATGTGAAAATAATATAGTATGCAAAAATCATGCTCCAACGACATTTTATGGTGACTCATTTAGAGAAAAACAATGTGAAAATAATGTAGTATGCAAAAACACCAGTCATAGGGATAATACCATTACACAAAGGTTTGAGTTCAACTGAATTTCGAGCATGTGTTCTCTGTAGTTTTGTATCCCAGTCGTCCTTTGTTTGATATGGGACGGTGTGGACTCGAAAGAATCGTTAATGTTTGCTACTGTTGTTGTAGGGAGTTGATGGTACGTGATCCGATTTTGTGTTGACGATCGAGTCATTCGCCAAATGTTAGACTCATGTTTAATTGTTAGAATTGTTTAAGGTTGGATCCGCTTTGTGGATCTTTTTTGCTTTGCATGTTAGGGTTGTTGACTGTGTCAGGTTTTGTCCCCGAGTTTTTATGTAATTTTTCCTTTTTTTTAATAATATATATGAGCAATTGACAACATATTAGAGTAGGGTACCAACTTAGTTGGACACTATTCTTTTTTATGTCATTTTGTTGTTGGTTTATAATAAAAAAAAAGTAGTATGCAAAAAATATAATTTTTCATATAATTGTTTTCTTTTTTATGTCAAAGATATTAAAAAAAGTACATATTTTAAGTAATTATTTTAGTGACAAAAAATTGGTTTCTGTGTGACTCTTATAATAATTATAAATGGTATATTATAATGATTTTTATTTTGTTTTAGAAGATGTAAGAAACTAAATTTAACTAAACTAGTGACACATAATTTTTATGTTAAAGATATTAAAAAAATACTTATTTTAAGTATATAGTGGCTGGCATTTGTCGCGTGTGTGATATTTATAATGAATTATAATTAGTGTAATATAATAATGCTCATTTTTATTTATGATATATAAAAAACTAAATATAATCAATTTATCAGTGACAAAAATTTGTTCCATGTGTGAATTGTACGCCTCAATGTCACACTTTAATGACTCATTTTGGAAAAACAAAATGAAAACAATGAATTGTAAAAAAAAATAAAAAAAATTGTGGCTTTGGCAAACTCAAGAATTTTAAATGCTAACATCAACACATTTGCCTCCTTCAAAAAAAAAACATCAACACATTTGCCAATGGCACTTGCAACACTTTCAATTCAAAAAAAAAAAGATTATATGCAACATCGTCCAAAAAATCTTTAGGAGAAAACACAGCCTTAAGTTGCCATTGGAACCCTTTTTCTTCTTTCTTTTAAGTTGTCGCTCCAACTTTGTCCTTTTCTCTAGTGCTTTTCTACTATGTTATACGTTGCTACATTGTTGTTGTTGCAAATTAAGGATTTGAACTCCCTTTAGTAACATTGCATGATAAATTCTAAAGAGTAGTGTTATTTGAACAATCATATGAGACAACTTATGTGACAACTTCTTTTTTCTTTCTTTTCATTGGTCAAAAACAATGAAGAGAGAAAAATGAAGAGAGAGAATAAGAGGATAATGTGAGTATGAGGATAATGTGGGTCGACAGATAAGTAAGCTCATTACTGACAACCACACCTTCCTTTCGAATTTAATCATTTTGTTTTGCCTTATTGGACACCTAATTTTTTTCTTATATTTTGTGATCCAAATTTTGTATTTATTTTTTGGGGTCTAGGGCAGTCGTCTTCTTCTCCCTACTCAAATATGACCATGTGTGTTGAGTCTTGAGACATACAACTACTTATTTACCATTTTTTGGAAGAAAAAAAAATCAAAAATTTAAATAGTAACTTATTTTGCATATATAATTAACAAGATTTAAATGAGTATTGATTTTCATGCACTTTTATTAATATTGTCCTAAAAAAAATTATCACTAGTCTAGTCGCTAGAAATTTACACCTTAAATGAGTAAGTGGAGAGTCTAGGGTTGTAACTCTGATCCTTACGTAATACAATGTAATGTTTCTACCAACTGAGTTATGCTCACATGAACATTTATATTTTTTACCTTTAAACATATTTTTATTAGAGAATTTATGCGAGCTTATCAATGTGTCATAGTTTATGGGCATGGAGTTGCATGAGGAAGGATCCAGTCGTCCTGTCTATTCGGTGCAACATGTGTTGTAATTTATGAAAGATTATATTATGGCGGTTAAAGCTAAGAGAGTGGTGGAAGATGTTCAGTGTTATACCATTCTTGTATGATGGAATTCCCCTACAAGTGGTTGGATTAGGTTGAACTCGGGTAAGGAGCGCGGGATTGATGGGTATGGAAGGACTTTGAGAGGAAGTAATGGCGAGTGGTTGTGTGGATATACAAAGTGTGTGGGGATTTGTGGCGCCTATGTTGCAGAATTGGGGGGGGGGGGGGTATTTGAAGGTTTGCGATATGCGAAGACTTGATTTTCAACGTATTGAGTTACATGTGGATTTAGTGATTGTGGTTCTCGCTCTCAATTTGGGAGCGTGTCGCACTCCATGTGGGAGATCTCATGTCATGAAGATCAAGCGGTTGTTGGACATGGACTGGAAAGTGGTTATTCAACATACTTACCGGGAGGTGAACCAGTGTGTTGATGCATTAGCAAACTTTGGATGTTCATTGAATTCTGTTTTGATGTTTTTTTATTCGTGTGCGTCGTAGTTTAACCATCGTTTGCATGGGCGGATCTCAACACGGCATGGTGTGTTAAGTGTCACACCAGTTTTTTTTTTTAAAAAAAATATTTATAAGTTCTTTGTATAATTTTACTCGTATATTAATACAAACATCTAAACTTTTTTTATGTTTATACATGTGTTTATACATTTACTCATATATTAATACAGTGGTATATTTGGAGTGTGCTCCTCTTCAAGGTCTCAGGTTCAATTCTCTCTAGTGTCAATTTAGGTGGGTTGGATAGCTTCTTCAAAAAAAGAAATACAGTGGTATATTTTTCTATAATTTATATACGTGTCTATATTTTTACTCATATATTAATAAGAGAACCTATTTTTTTTAATTTATACATGTGTATATTTTTACTCATATTTAATACAAAAATAATTTTTTGTACAATTTATACATGTCTATATTTTTATTCATATATCAATACAAAGATCTTTTTTTTTTTTTAATTTCTACGCAATTGTGAATTGCTTCCAAAAAAAAAGAGTGGAACACGCTCGCCCGTCCATATGCACGGATATCTTACTAGAGCATTTGACTCATCTCTTGTAACCTATATAGAAAGAGATGTTCTTAGAACAATTAGTAATGATATAATTTTAATTCATTTTCAACAAATGAAAAATAGATTATTTTCTTTGTAATTTTAGTTGTTATAACTATTTTTAATATAACTTCTTATTAAATTTAATATTATTTAATTGTTTAACAAAAAAAATTGCCCCAATGATATTGTGGGGCCAGATTCGCCCCTGATCGTTTGGCAACTAATGGTTTGAAGATTACTACCCCTCATTTAGTTTTTGTGTAGTTGTTCTTTTTTGGGCTCATGTCCTCTTTGTAATAACAAAAAAAAATTAAAAATTAAAGTACGAGAAAATGAATGCACCAAAAGAAAAACGTGAAATAAGATAAAAAGGAAGGAAAAAGTTGATACGAGGTCGAAATCGAAGCGGCGGTGACTTGAGGTGCACTACACGAAAATTTCATATTAGCTGCCGGGATTACCTACCAATTGCTTTGGTGGTTAATTTCAATTTATAAAATGTTGTTGTTTAACTCGAGATAGTACTATTTTACAAATAAATTATTACGAGTTATGGTATATAAATTGACTAATTCACTGAACACTCTTTTTCACTACAGAAAGAAAAAAAAAATGGAACTCACAGATCCTATAAAACAATTTAAAAACAAAAAAAAAAATGTTGTTCTTTAGTTACGAACCGAATGGTTGAGCAGTTGTGGAGGCCAGAAGAGCATAGCTCCTAAAGTGTGTTTGGATGAGGTAATATTTTGAGAGAATTCAAATACTTTGAGGTGAATTCAATTGTTTGGATAATAATTTGAAGAATTTTTAAAATGGTAGAAATTTATGAAGTATTTTGTTCAAGTTAAATTTAGAGAATTTCAAATGACACTTAAAAGTTAAGAATTTCAAAATTCTTCATTGTCATAATTTTTCAAATTTTGCATTTTAGTCCTCAAATTTTCAATTTGACCCCAATAAATTTATAAAAAATTGCAAATTGACCCCTCGAATTTTCCAAAAATTATAATTTGACCCCTCAAAAATTTTGAAATTTGCAAATTGACCTCTAATTTCATTTTTCAAATTTGGCCCAAAAAAATTGAAATTTATAAAAATTGCCCAAAAATGATGACAATAATTTTTTTTATTACTTCATCCAAACAATAATATAAGAATGGAAGCAATTTAATTGAATCATTTGAATTACCTAGAATTTTAAATTCATCAAAATTTCTCAATTACCTCGTCCAAACACAATCTTAGATAATTTCTCTTTTATGTCCTGGTGTTGCTCTAAAGCCCTTTAGTTTTCATCAAAAACTAGTTTCCAATAGTATATTTTTTGCTCTTTTTCTTTTTCTTCTGGAAATAGTCTATCAAAAGTTATTTTCCAATAGACTAGTTTGTTTGTTTGAGCAACACACCGGTTCTAAAGAGCAGTCATCGAGACATTATACTACATATAATTCCACTATGGCTTTGGTTTTGTTCGGCGGGCGGAAGTTTCCACCTTCATTCTGCTAACTTTTATGGAAATAAAATCAAACATGAAATACTTTAAATATGGTTTCTTAAAAAGTTAAACTAATTTGTTGAAATTAATTTTGAGAAAAAATTAAACTTGAGACTTTGAAATGATACTTTAAAGTCTTAAATCAACGTCATCAGATAGTCTTTTAAACAGGTTAACAGAGATTTTCACATAGATCGGATTTGGTAAAAAAAAACTAAAACTTAGTAGTTCAAGTTTGAACTTCAAATTTTATGATTAAAGCCTATTTACTCAAATTTTTGTTAGGTCATCCTACTTTCACTCCTAGCTAGTTAAACTTTACTATGGTCAGTTTGGGAGTTTAAAAGGAGAAGGGGGAAGAATGGTGTGTTTTGAAAAAGAGAAGGATGAAATGGAAAGAATGGAAAACTTTGACGGGGCTTCCTTTTTAAATTTAATTTATATTGTTATAATATTTTTAAGATTTAAAGTATTTAATCATAAATATTTTTCAACATTATCTATAAAAACACTCATAATTAAAGTAAATAAAAAATCTCTATTTGGTTAGGACTCCTATTAGGACAATGTTTCATACCTACATAGTAGATATTAAATAAAAATATAGAGCTCTAAAATGTTGCCGAAGAGCTGATATAGCTCAGAACAACGATTATGCATAACGATTTAAATATGCATGACATGATATAAATTTGGAGTATCCCCAAACAAGAATTTGAATATATACATCTGAAAAATATTAACTGTGCCGCGCATAAGTGCATTTCTGCACAATTTATGTTCTTCGAAGCACTAGATATTTGAGATTTTTTGTGCCAAGTGAATGCATGATAGAGGATATCCGGTGACAACACTAATCAAAAGTGATGGGAATGGTGGTTGTGGTGGTGGTCGTGTTATTAAGGTGGCAATAACGATGAAGTGTGACAACATTAGTTGACCATGCAAACTGCAATAGTAACAATTAAAACGTCATACAACATCAATGAAGGGTATCCTACCGTGACAAATTGACAATGGTGGAGGATGATGACGTAAAACAATGACAGTTGAATGTGAAGGCAATTGTGGCAATAGAAGATTAAGGCCTCGTTTGGATTGAGCTTATTCTGAGTTTATGAAAAATAGTTTATGTAAATAAATAAGTTTTTATTATAATTTATAAGCTTTCATGAACGAAAATTGTATATTCATAAACTGTTTTTTCATAAAATACCTTGACAAACTTATAAATAATACATAAAAATTTATTTATTTGCGTAAGTTGTTTTGTATAAGCTATAAAATAAGTTAATCCAAACAGTGTCTAAGGGACGTTTCGCAGGGGACTTGGGGAGTAGGAAAAATAGATTGTCTGGGGAAGGAAAAAAATCATAACCTACAGAATTATAAACTAACCTACATCGCTGATTTAAGGAAAAAAATCATAACCTACTGAATTATAAACTAACCTACATCGCTGATTTAATTGTTCATTAGTGAACGAGATATGATAAACTTCCTTAAAAAAAAAGGGCAACTCGGTGCACTAAAGCTCCCGCATACGCAGGGTCCGGAAAGGGGTCCCACCATTTGGTGTATTATACGCAGCCTTACCCTGTTTTTACACAAGAGGCTGTTTCCAAGACTTCAACCCGTGACTTTCCTTCAGCAAAAAAAATAAAATAAGATGATAAACTTAAAAGAATAAAAATTTACGTTATTATTTTACTTTACTGTGGATTAAAATTGATCGGCATAACTTTTTTTAGAAGTGGATCTGGTATAACTTATTTTAACTTATCTACCTTATACTAAATTCAAATGAACCCAACAAAGTAATCAAGTAGTTTGACTCTATCTCCTTTGTTAATATTATTACATCCTTGCAATGTCTCATGCCTCTAAATTAGTAAAGGCACTAACAGCAAGATTGCACAGAAGAGAAGAGAAGAAAAGAAGGGCATCCATCAATATTTCTAAATCGCCTGCCCGCACAAAACAATTATATGCAACTACCTGCATAGCAAATAGCAGCTGGGGAAAACGCATGAAATACGATAATAGCAACAGAGAATTAGAAAGAGCAAACTCCCTCAGATTAAAAATGGAATTCCATAACAACTATCCACTTTTTAGTTTTCTCAATATAAGCACATGAACTATTCTTGAATATGAACTAAATTAGCCTCTAGAAAATAAAAAACACAATCCGAATCAGATCTACACCTCGAATTTCAAAGGTGGGCACTAACACTAACCAGCCTCCACCTGTAACTGACCCCTAAATTTGAGAATTATAAAAACAATGAATCACAAAAAAATTATTCCCTGAATTGAACTTATATATGTTACAAATGCTATGGAAGGATTAAGCTACCTGCTAACTAAAACTGAGAGGTGGGCCAGGCACAATGATATAACCATGCATACAACACTCATGAAGATTTATTTAAACTTACTCCACTGGGCAGGAACCTAATACGGCTACAACTTTTTAGTTTAGCTAGAGCTCCTTGTGGCTTACCAAGCAAGAGATCCACATAAACTGCAGTAAGTGTGGCCTCTGGACTGTTGGGCAATATGGACAATGCCTGTGTAACCAATATATTGGCTTTCTCAAGTTCACCCTGCATTGCAGACATTACAGCAAAGTTAGCATAAATTGATGCCCTTGCCTCCTCTGGCTTGAGGAAAACAATACTTTGAGGATCCTGAAGAGAAGAATTCTTTGCAGCAGTAGATCCTCCATTTACGTCTTCAAATTCAACAGTCCTCTCTACTTGCAATTTCTCACAGTCGTCTTGGCTAAATGGCAATTCAACACTGTTTCCGCCAGACAAATAATATGATAAGTAATCAGCAGCTTCCTTTGGTCTATTCAGCAAGCAAAGAGCCTCTGCCGCATAAACATGGCCTAGAAAGATGTAAATTCTGGAACATTCTGGAAGTTCAAAAAGAGATTTTGCAGCTGCAAGTGCCTTCACAGGATTGTCCAATTCCAGCTCCACATATGCTAAATTAGCTAGAACAGCTTGCTTGACCAATTGATTATCTCTTCTACAGACATCTTCATAATACGAGAGGGAGTTCTGGAAGAGTTCCTGACTAGCTCCTCCCTTCTGTTCTTTTGTGTCCCCATTTGAATTTACCTGACCTAAACCTACTGCTACTGAAAATGCCTTTGAATCAGCGCCATGCGAGTTTTTACGACTTAAATTCTTTGAAGGCAACATTTCACTTGTATCATCCTCCACAGAAGAATTAGAGGGCAAGCCAGACTTCAAACGATTTGTACTGTAGGAGTCTAGCAAGTGAAGAGCATTCAAGAGGCACTGCCGAGCAAGGGACATCGATAACTTCAGCCGCCCATCTTCACCTGGACCGCAATCATCCCCTTTGGAGGATTCCATGTGTCCATTACCTGGAATTTGATCTTCCACAACAAGTTGCCTCCATTTTTCCAACCCAACAACGCAAACTCCAACCTCCATCTTCTCTGAAGGAACTCGACATGATTTGATTAGGCCCTTTTCTAAAGCCATCAGACAGCATTCTGAGAGTCGGAGCCACAAGAGGGGCTGTTTGTAGAAGACCAAACTTGCCTTCTGAAAACATCGAGCTGCAAGTATTGGCTTTCCACAAGCCAAGTGCTGCACACCACAATTATAAATTATAAGGAGAGATTTATCCTGCGAGAAAGTGGCCAGCTTTTTTTGTTGCTCCTTCCGCAGCGACGAACAATTAGTTAATGCCTTTGAGAAGAAGAATGAGGACGTCTGATATTTCCCGAGCTGATAATAAATGCACCCAAGATTGTTGTTAAAAATGCTCGAAAACTCCGTGTCTGTCCTATTACTTGATGCCATCAATAGCTTTATTGCCTTGCGGTGGTTACCACGAGCATATTCAAGCTGAGATTTCAAAATCAGAGCCATGGATGAATCTCTTCCACGTGCAATGTTCATAGCCAGCTTTACTTCTCGTTTTGCTATCTTCAGGTTCCTAGTAAGAATCAGAAACTGCACCTTGCAAAGTTGCAACTTGAGCTTTAAATCAAGAGTAGAAAACCTATCAACCAAAGCCCTGGAAAGATAATTTGAAGGAGGGCCCGTTGGCCTAGTTAAATGTTGTGAACCCATATCCAAAATCATGGCTTCATAATCAAGCCCATCTTCAGAGAAAGTTCTGGATAGATTATTTTCAGATGCATTAGCACTTGACCCTAAATCAGAACTGGATGGATCAGCAGCAGATTCACTAATGGTGACAGGTACAGACTTTGTCGTTAGATTTGCAGATTGTTGCTGTGTTGTATTCCCATTGTCAACTTGATTCGCACTACCAACACCAAATGCTCTTTCCAGGTAAGTCAACACATCCTAAGCAAAATGATCCAGCTCAGAACAGTGCACATGTACAATTAGAGAATTTAAAAAGGCAAACAAAAATGAAATCTCTTCCCATTGACTACAAAATTAAGACAGAGAGTCTGCAACTACGAGTGCAAGAATTTATGCCAGCTAATAAGAAAGTTTTACATCATCTTTAATCAGAGAAAACAATCAAGTCAAGTAAACCCAATTCTACAACAAACTTTCAGTTTAATCACATTAATAGAGATGGTGAAGCAAAATATACAAAATATAGATCCTGATATATCCTTGTCTATTATGCTGTTAGGTACCAAAATCGGAATAGAAGAAAACCCAGAAGTAATGATAATAGAGGATTAATCCTCTCTACAAGATGAATAAAACAGTAAAGTAAATGGCAATGAAATTGAGCTATGCTCCTTGCAAAATGATCAGTAACAAACAATAAAAGATATATCCAATTCCCAGACCCAAACTAATTGCTAATTTCAAGATAGCCCCTTCAGTTATCCCTCCCTTTTTATACTTCTCCCTTATCAATTGCAGCGCATTTTGAATGGGTGTTTTCAATATTTCCCATCCTTACAACCTTGGTTCTAAGTCTAACATATGCAAAGAGATAAACAGTTAGATATAACACATACAGCAAACCCACATTTTCTGTGCACACAACATTTATGCATCTCACCCCCCATGAGAATGCACAAATCTTAACAAATAATGTATAGGCTAATTTATAATCAGCATAAATTGATTTCCATCTCTGACAACTGAGAATTACATATAAGTATATCATTTATGCACAACAAAGAAAACCTCCAGACAGCTACAAATAAAGGATTAAAACAGATTAACTCGACAAATCACCAGTGAAAACATTCAGCAATCATGCCTAACATTAGCTTGGGAAGAAGAATTTGAGTTGCAACAGGAGAAAGGTTTGTAGTTCAACTGTTTAATGTAAATTTAAATTGAAAAATGCATATTAATATTAACCAGCCACGCTAATAAAAGAAGTAAAAAAAACATAATACACTCATGAGATGTGAAAATCATGTTTGTCAGCAGTGTATTAAGCAACAAACCTCGCAATCATTAAAAAATAAATCAGCTAATATAATTATCGTAGAGAACTTACAGCTGATTTTGATGCATCATGGCATGCAAGGCTAGCATCAAGCAGCAGAAGACAAATATGTAGAGCCGTTGACTGCTTTAGGAAAGAGAACACAGAGTTAGGGGCAAAATAATTCCATTAACACCCCCATTATAATTTGTAAAGAAAATAACATCAAATAGTATATAATATATGTCATACCTCTTTTATGGGATCAATCTTTTGAAATAGGGGTTCCAAAACCGATACCGTCTTTGCATAGTCATGAAGATGGAACCAGATAATAGCCTAAGAGATTGAAATAACAAAAATCACGTCAAGAAATAGATTCAAATCAAAAGTATAATCAAAACAACAATTGACAAAGTTAATTGAAATTGATATAAGGATCAAATGAACATACAATATTTAGTGTTGCGACGGAAGAGTCAAATTCATCTGGATGCATTGTGTCAGTGCTATTTACACCTGAAAACTGCGGTGCTGAGGCATTGCTTCCTTTGGACCCCAAAGCAACTTTATTTCCGACGTTGTTAACTAGCTCTCCTTGATCCACATACGTCAGGGAACGCTCATCATATTTTCTCTGAATAAACTCCCAAAGAAAAAAAGGATTAGTAAGTACAAAATCACAGATGAATAGAGAAGAGAGCTTAAGCTGCAATTTTATAGATCCTAAACAGCATTAAGTTGAATATAAAACGTATTTGAAGGCGAACACCAGTTGATCCTTTCATTGGGGGTAAACCATAACAGAAGCGAGAACATAAAAGTCTACATGCTGTAGGCATGTAAACACGACTTCCTATCTTCTGCACCAGCTTTTACTTGGTAAACATTCCAAGAGAAAATCCTATTCCACTCATCTCCACCAGTATTTCCTAACTTATAATATTATCTTTCAGGTGAAATCTAAGAGAAAATCCTATTCCACTCATCTCCACCAGTATTTCTTAACTTGTAAATATCATCTTTCAGGTTACTTGCATATATATTTTCCTCCTTTAAGAATACCAATAGAGACCCAGAAGAAGGAATTTGAACAAAAAAATGTCACCAACCACAGTATACTGGGTACGAAAGGTAGTGGAAACTTATTTGTATTATTTTATTCAAATGAAGGAAACCAAACTCACGGATTAAAATAATGGGAAACTATCAATAACAAATAAGGCCTTCATCAATTGAAAACACTCATTCCATCTACTGAAGCCATTTGCCAGTTGGGAAATTAATTTGCCCCAAAATATTTACATGAATAGGTATCGAAGGCTCAGAAATTAGCCAATTTTTTTGTTTACAAAAGTCGAAATAATGACCTAGGTCTACCTTCATTTTAATCTTGCTGTCGTAATTTCAATTGGTGTCATTCAATTCCAGTTTTCTAATACATAGCGGTAATAAAAAAAATAGTTTCCTCAAATACCAACCATGAAAAACTAAAGCTATTGCAAAATTGAGACTGTAGAATTTTTAATAGAATACTATACGTGTAAAAAGTAACATACCTTGATGCTATAAATTACTTCAAGCAACTTTTTGGGATCAGAACAACCATCTCGGAAGAATTCCGCAATTGCTATATTATGAAGTACCTGAAATATATAGGAACTTCAAGACTTAGAAAAAGGAATTGTGGACGACATCATAAAATACACAACGGCAAGGCTTGATGGGTTATTAACTCATGAACCCACCAAAATCATTGTCCTTTGCTCTTAAAAAGCTTGAAAATGGATGATAAAGAATTTCATTGTTCTACAAACATAATTGATGTCGCAAATACCATCCCCAAAATAAATCACATACTGAATACTTATGACTTTTAACTGTAAACCTGTAACAGATACTAGAGAGCACAAACAAAATATGCATAAACTCGAAAACACCTACATAAATGCACGCACGCACGCACACAGCCAAACAAACAAATAACGATTCAATTTTTTCTCTTCCACAGCAGTCACTTTTGCAGGTATCCTTACTCCAAGGTTCCTTCAATTATTTAAATTTATCATATAGCATATACTAATTATCCGTTGTAAGAATACAAAAAGATGTAAGAAAGATCTACACATTGAGAGCCAAAAGGCCCAAAACATTTAAAATTCTAAATATGCAAAGTATGTGCACAATCTTAACCATTCATGAAGAAAAATAACACTGCAGCCATGATATTATCATTACTCAATTTACTATGTCTGACTTAGAGCTGCACCTTAGATGAGACCAGTAACCGTCATGTATACAAATATACCGAAAATCAAGAAGCATCGATGTCACTAATAACAAAATAAACGGACTCATAAAAATTTCCCTTATCAAGAAAATGAACTTAAAATCCCTCTTTTAGCACAATCATTGGAACTTTCAAACATTCTATAGTGAGATCCGCAACATCCGTTTCATCTCCGATCTAATAAAATTTGCTTTCCGATGCTCGTTACTTACATCACATCACATGGCATCAAACAGATTGCTGCAAGCATCTACTCAAAGCAGCTTATAACAAACTTATCCAACTAATACACATATTTTCTACACTCTTCAATCATAATTTCATATCAGTATATTAACTTATACACATTTAACAATCTACAGCAACAGAAAACGTAATTAAAGTGATAAATTAACAACTTAATTAAACTGATAAATTAGCAACTTAATTTTTACCTCATGAAGAAAATAACAAAATCAAAGCAATTAAACCTAATACGAAACAATTAAGATGAAGACAAAATCGAAGCAATCGGAATCAAGTGAATTAGATAGATTGAATACCTTTGGATCGGTAGGTTTGTTTAGCAAGAGATGTTGCATGACATCAACACATTCAGCGAACTTGCCAGATTGATAATGCAAAGCAGCGTCTTTGGCAAGAGCGACGGTGAGAGCGAAAACGCCGTCGTCGACTTCGGCGGAAGGAGAGTCGCGGTTGGTGGTTGAGGAAGGAGAAGACGATGTCAAATCTCGAGATTCCATAGCGAGATCGAGGAATTGAAATACAGAAATCGAAGGTTGAAAGGGTTTTGGGGAAGAGAGAGAGAGAGAGAAGACCTAAAATTGAATGAGGGAAAGTGAATCTTAATTTTTCAATTACATTTAAATTGAAGTTAATTAAGATGAAAACATGGTTTGGTTTGGTTTGGTCGAAAAGAAAAAGAAAAACCCTTTTGAGTGTGTTGTTTTTTGCTAAGCTTTGTTGGATAGAGAGAAAAGAAGAGATGGGTAGTGTGAGTCGAAGATTGATTGATATTTGAGAAAACCTATACGCTGAATCGGGGCTGGTTCAGATAGAAAAAAGAGACTGCAATTTTTATTTATTTTTAAATAATAATAATATTAATAATGCATAAAACTTATCCCTCACAACATTAATCAATATGTCTCATAAATTAAAATGATTCAAAAATAAAATGAGAAATTCAAATTCGTCTAGAGGCGTTGGTATATGTAAGGCTAGGATTCAAACTTCATACTCTTCATTTATTCGCTTTTAAAGGTAAATTTTTAACTACTTGACTAAAATAAATCGTCAAATCGAGATAGAAAAAAAAAACCGCTTTTTGAAATAGAAGATCAATATTTTTCTTTAACAATGAATATGAACCTAGAGTGTATTTGCGCATTTTTTAAATAATTAAAGTTACTATTATTTATCTGAATGTTGTGTTAATTTTTAATAATTATTGTTATTTCATATGTCTATTAAAAAAATTAATAGTATCTATTGCTCCATTGCAAATTTGCAATAAGCAAAACGTTCCAAAAATGAACATGAAATATGGAGAGATCAAATCCTTTACCTAAAAATAAAATTTGATATAGTGTGGCTCCTGATGTTTGAAAAATATATGTAATATGATAAATCAATGAAACTTACCATTTAATCTATGAAAGAAATCTTGCACGAAACATGCAAATAAATGTAAATGGCTCAATTTTTTATATGTAAAATGAACAATTTGTTTTTAGGAAAAATGAGCAATTTTTTTAGAAGGTAAAGTGAGTTTATCAACTATTGTTGACAAAATAAAAGTGTATATTTTAGATACATCATAACAAATTATGAGTTAGATAACATGACAACATTGATTTTCTTGTGAGTAAATAGGTCAGTTTGTCCTTAAATCTATGACCATCGATCAACTTCGTCCTTGGAATTTTTGAAATAGTCGAATCATCATTCAATTTGCTTCAAGTCTAGCAAATAAGTCTCTTCATCAAGTTTAGACATTAGATGTGATGACATGTAACATTAAACGTTAATGTGTTCATCTACGTCATATGCCACGTGCATAAAAACTAATTTGATCGTGAATTTTACTTTCTTGTAAATTTCATCAAACTTCTGTAAACAAAAAAACATTAATGTAAACTCGAGAACACGACAATATTCATTTTCTTCCCCTCCAAAGACAAAAATCCTCATCAAAGTTTTAAAAGATTGTTTTTGAGATAATTTTCAATTTTGATTTCATTAATCAATCACCAAAAATCTTTTCACCAAACACAAGAATCCTCGTAAAGGTTAATGTGGGGCCCAAACCGCGGTAAATCGTCTCGACCATTTTGCCTCATTTGCTTGACCCGAAAACTCGACCAACCCCCCGCCCATTTGCATTTCGGCTCGAGAAATTTCAAACAATTCATACAAATATGTTTGCCTTTTATATGACAGTTGTAGCAACCCCATGAGAGATATTCCACGTAAGTTTGATAAATTTTCGTAAATTGCATGCAAATATGGTTTTTGTTGTGGTAACTTGTTTTCGTACATATACTTCTTATTAAAGTCATTTTCATTTCACAGTAATTGACGATAATCATAAAGAAAAAAGTTATGCGAGAAAATCAACACAGAACAAATATGATGGGTGATTCACGATAGTTTTTCATGTTATTATTTAAAAGTAACATTTTAAGTTTTTATTTCAAACAATTTTTCATATTTTTTTAAAAATTGTGTTCTAAGATTAATTATTTTACTTTAACATAAATTTAGTCTCAATATAAAATTTTCACCATATGTTTACCATGTTTTATTGCTAGAAACCGAGGGATTTATACTAAGCAGTTATTAAATAAGATAAGCAAATCATTATTATATCACTCATACTTGAATATGTAGACCTAATCTTTAGTTGATTAAAGTATCTAATGTATTCTAATTACATGAAGTATGCATGATTGATTTTCTATGCACGTCCTTTTTTAATTATGTGTTCTCACCGTCTTGTTTTTCCATCTGAATATGTTTATGCATACATGAATTATACTCTCATTTTACCACATGGATTATCTTGAATAGTTATTTAGTTTAACCAATCATGGCAATAGTTAGCATTTGATTCTTATCATCATAAACTAACCAACACAATGGAATTTGATGTATAAATAATTATGTAATGTTATTGACAGCTCTACTAGGAACTAACTTATAGAAACAACTTATACATAAACACTTATATAAAAAACTTTATGCCATAGGAAATTATATGACAAAACCTTATGCCATAAGAACTTAATTCAGTTGTATATCCAAACATATCTAAGTATTTAATGAACAACTTCACAAGCAACATTCACATAAGGCAAGCATCATAGCTCTGTCATCCCTATTGTTCCATTTATTTTGTCGCTTTTTAATTTAATAGTAGACAATCACTTGTTATCATAGAATATAATATAATATTTTTGACAAAATATATAATACCATATAAGTGTAGTAATGTCAATTATTAAATATATAATTATCTTTTATTTCCTTTTCTTCTCTCATTCACTCAAACCAAACAACTAAACAATCATCTTACTTTTCATTCACATTCTACTCACTTTCACTCCTACCACTATCTTTCCTTCAACTTACTTTTCTCATCCAAATAAACCATAAAAAAGATTAATGATATCATCTTCCAATACATCTGGTGTCTAATATGAAAAAATAATTTATAACAACCTCACATCAGACTTACGTGTACAATTAGTCAGGGGTGTTCAAAACCAAATCAATCCAATAGAAAAACCTCAAACTAAAACCCAAAAAATCTGCATTTGGTTTGAATGTATTCATATCACTTTTTTACTCAACCACATAGTTTGGTTTGGTTTGCGGTTTTTATTTTACCAATCAAACTAAACTGCAACATAAGAAAAAACATTAATTAAATCTATGTCACATAAACCAATACTCATAGAAACATAATGGGAACTTTTATACAATGACATATTTTTCTCTTATTAAGTTTCTTCTTTACTTTTTATTTCAACAATTTATTTATGTGATACTTAAAATTTTAGAGAATGATAAAATTTCAGTTTTTACATTTCTTACGTAATAGAAATACTTTTTGTCCACATTTTAAATATGTACATTTTTTTTGTGAAAATAAAATTGTAATGTTGGATGAAATTAAAAACATTGTTGAAAATATGTTGTGTTTAGCTTTTTAATCCGATTTTAAAGTTGGAAACAAAAAATTGAATTGTCTTGGAAAAAACTACACCAACCGATCCAACCCAAACCGTGTTGGTTTGATTTAGTTTAGTTTAGATTTTCTGTTAAAAGTTAACTGAACCAAACCAAACCACATGCTTTTTTATCTTGCGGTTTATACGACTTTTCACTTCAAAACATAATCAAACCACACCGCGAACACCCCTAATTTCAACTCTTTATCTTCATGTACATAATGATTTTGTTTTGTGGGTGGGCTAAGGCCTAGGAAATTGACATTGAGATTTTTAATTTTAGAAAATCGGGCAAGTTGGTAGTCACCTTTATTCCCGATGTTCAAGACATATGGTATTATATAAGTTGTTTCTGCAATGAACTATATTTACCTTTGGTTCTAGATCTGCTGGAAAGTATTGGCAGTGTTTCTGTAATGGTAGATGTCATTGATTATTTTATGTTGTTTATTAAAGTTGAGATCACACTCGTGGGAAAATATAAATTGAAAATTTCGGGTTCACCAAAGACTATTGATGTGGATACTACAATTTATAAAGACGTTGATTCTCACTTGTTCGCTAAAATATCTTCCTCAAGAGGATCACCAAGAGAATTTGTTTAGTATTTTTTTCAATTTGGTGTCGTATCTTTATCTGAAGTAAAAAATTGGGAAGTTTTTGGCTTGGTATCAGATTTATCTGAACCCGATGAGGTTATCGCGAACGTTTGTAAAAGATTTGGTTCCTTTGTTGATTTAAAGTAATTTCCCACGTTAGAAAATAGATTGTAAGGTTATTTGAAGGAAAAGATATTATCACAATCATCCAAACATCGAGACTTATAGGCCCTTCATATGAGGCTTCAACTGATGATATTATTGTAAAGATCTGTTAGGTCGAATCATCTAGGACTTTGAAGGCTTTGATGCGGAAGTCTCACGTACGGTTCCCTGAGAAGGGATCAGAATTAATAGTCCTGACAGAGATGCTTTTACGGGTGATCTTTTGTGGAGGGAAATTAGGTGTCTTGCATGCAGAATCAAGGTCATTTGTTCGGTGTTCGATTATGCTTGCAGTGGTAGATACATGGTGGCTATGGGAGCTGAGGTTATTGTCGCAAATGACCTTAGTTTAATAGGTTCTGTTGCAGTGCTTCTCAATCGTCCAAATTATCTAAAAGTGTTTCAGCTATTGAATAAATAAAAAAAGGTGAACTCTTTGAAATGTTTAAAATGTAAAAATATTTTTTTACAAATATTATATTTATTCAATCACGTTTATTTTGTGTAACATGAATACAAATTCGAATCATCTTATAAAAAAACTTGTTAAATATTTAAGTAGGAGAAATAATTTAAGGAGACTCAAATAATAAAATAAATATACCATAATAGTTTGGAAAATTAAAAACATAAATCATCACAAACTCAAACATTTATACTCTTCATCAACGCAACTTCTATTTGTTACATTGTTGGTATCATTGAAAAAGATATGTTTAGTTTTTTTTAACAAGAAAAAGACATGCATAGTTTATTACAATCTAAAGGTGCAAAATATATATAAGTGTATTTGTTTTAAGCATATATACTTGTACTTTTAATTAAAATCAAAATTTTATAGAAATAATTATACGCATTATGCAACACTAAAAAAAAATTATACGCATTAGCGTAATAAAAAAATAGACAAACGGACATAAAGTATTACTTAAAACGCTAATGTGTGTGTGTATATTTGCGAGATTGAAAAAAGGGAATACAAATATTTGCGAGGTTGTGATAATTAAATGATATTGAAACTAAATATATAAGTGATAAAAAGATAATAAAATTCCTTAATAAAAAATTAAACGGACCGGTTAAAAAAAATTAAATGGAAGAAAAAATATTGAAATATAATATTAAAAAACAAAAGAAAAGATTTTCGGTGTGAGTTGAAGAGAGGTGCATGTAAAATAAATTGTTTAGAAGTAGTTTTTTGAAGGCATTCAACAACTTTTGGCTGAAGTTCATTTAATTTAATTTTATGCATTCTAAAAAAAAGTACCAGTACTTTTTTTAGAAAGTACTTAATTGATGTTATTTTTGGGTTAACTTCTCCTTAAAAATGTAGAGATCCTTAAAAAGAAACCGGGTCAATTGAACAAAACCTAAAAGTTTAAGGTAAAAGGTTTCTGAGTCATTTCCTTTATAATCGAACCTTAAGAAGAACAAACTCATTAGTCCTAAACTAACATCACAAAATCAACCCAACCCAAATGAGTTTCATTTCACTCTTTTCCAATCACAAAACCCTAATGAACTTCTTCCGTCTCTTCAACCGTTCGATATCATCATCTTGTTTCACAAACCTTAGGATATCACCACAAATATCATATCAGATTCTGTACAAATTCTACCGCACAAGTAGTACATTAACCACAAATAGCTACTTTAGATATCCAAATCTGATTGAAAATTGGCATATCAGTACTTTTCATCTTCGTCTTCTTCTTGGAATGGGAGTGATTCGTCTTCTGATGATCTAATAGGTGAATTCAATTTCACCCCTCATTCAGCTCTCAACAAATTGTTTGTCAAGCTTAAAACTCTTTTAGCGCTTCCTTCTTAGCGTGCGAAGAATGAAAGGGTTCTTGTTTTAAATTTGAAAGGTGTGCTAGTAGATGGTCCCATGAGCGTGAGCAAATCCTTTGTGAAGTCTTCTAAGATTAAGATATCCTTGTCTTTAACTGAAATTAGCGATAACTTAAGAAAGACAGCTCACGATTATTTTATTTCAGTTACGGGTGTTCAAAACCAAACTAATCCAATAGAAAAAACTTAAGTCGAATCAATCCAAACATAAACCGGAAAAAACTGCATTTGGTTTGCATGTATTCAGATCACTTTTTTACTTAAACACATGGTTTGGTTCGATTTGCAGTTTTTATTTTATCAATCAAACCAAACCAAACTGCAACATAAGCAAAAATATTAACTAAATCTATGTCACCTAAACCAATACTCATAGAAACATAATAAACTTTTATATAATGACATACCTTTCTCTTATTAAGTTTCTTCTTTGCTTCTTATTTCAAAAATATATTTATGTGATACTTAAAATTTTAGAGAATGATAAAATCTCAGTCTTTTACAGTTCTTACCTAATAGAAACACTTTTTGTCCATATTTTGAATTGGTATATGTTTTTTGGTGAAAATAAAATTTAAATTTTGGATGAAATTAAAAACATTGTTGAAAATATGTTATGTTTTAACTTTTTAACTCGATTTTAAAGTTTGAAACAAAAAATTGAATTGTCTCAAAAAAATACCATGAATACCCCTACAATTAATATTGTGGGTGTTATGCTTACAATTGATGTATATTCAATAAAATAAAATTACGTCTTTTAAGCAATATGAGAAGTTAAATCTCTGTGAAAATTGAGGAAAATCGGTGTAAAATTTGTATGTTTTCAAGTAACACTTTTTTTTCTTCAAATTTTACAATAAAATAATATTCATAAACATAAATCTACAATTACAATGAACCTAATAAATATTTCTCTCATACTATACTCCACGCAAAAAAAATAAAAATCAGATTTATAGAAATTTAATTTTTAATAAAACACAATTGTTGAAATATTTAATGATATATTTTTGTTGTAGTTGACAATCATATATATTTAATTTCTTTAAAAGAAAACTTTGTTCTTTCTTCTCTCAATCATATACATTTAATTACATGTATAAACTTCTATTGCACTATATAAGTTATCGTGAGATTAAAAAATTATAAGTAATCAAATTCTAAATTTTATAATAAAAACACATATGAACTGATGTGACATGCAAACATACTTCAGATTCTCTAAACCTTAATTCTCACCAAAAAATTTTAAATGACAATTAAATAATTTTGTTTTAGCAAATGGTTGGTTACAAATTATTTTTTCTTTTTAATTTACATGCAATGTACTTGAGTGTTATACGTTTTCTAGCTAATTTATCATTATTCATACGCATTGAATAATACACCTTATGTAACTTGCCTATAAAAGAAGATATGTTAGCCTATAAAAGAAGATATGTTTCTTAACATGTAACGTGGTTAAAAGGTTTGCCGACGCCGTTCAATATTTAGTATATCTATAATGCATTAACTTGTGCAACACATAGTTTATACAGATTGTAAATATATAATCCACATTGAAGTGAGTTTTTTTTTAAGTAATTTCTAATATGAAAAATACATCAAATTATCATTTCAAATGTAAATATATAAGAGAATGTTCATTCTTATATAAATATAGGTGTACTAGATTACATCAAACTATAAATAGTTGATTTTTACACTAAATTTAATGCATGTATATGACAAATATTTAGTTTAAAGAATTAAATCAATAAGAATATTATAAGCTTACTTTAAGTTTGTTTTAAAATACAAAATTGTAAATTTTAGGCGAGTCTAGTTGTTCATAAACTTACTAAGTGTACGTTTCTTTTTGTCCTATTAATTATATTTTTAATAGTTTTATCATCATATTTACTATACTCATATTCAAACGTTACTCACACAAATATCACGTGCAAATTTATAGATATATCACGTATAAAATTGGTTATAACAAATAATTATTAAATAAAATTGGTTATAACAAATAATTATTAAATAAAATGGATATACATCTATTAATTTTTTTATCATACCAAACAATTAAAGTAAAAGTTAATTGTTGAAATAACATTTACAATATACGCAATCTATAAGTAATTCATGTAACAAAAAAAACACGTATTCTCGACTTATAATTTGATATTCTTTCTATGTTGTTCCTCTGACAGCCAAATACACAAGAGGTACTGGTGTTGCATTTTTTTGCATAAAATATTTTTTCTAACATTAATTGAACGACACAAATAAAGAAAACAAATAAAATCATAAAGACTGAAATCAAAATTCGCTCCAATATTATGAGCCAAAATCACAAAAGTTCTGAACTTTAATATTTATCCATTCTCAACCTAAATATTCATAATTCCAATAGATACTCTTTTTCATTATATAGTTGTTTAGACAATTCCACTATTAATCAATCATTTTCAATTTCAATAGATACTTTTTTTCATTATATAGTTGTTTAGACAATTCCACTATTAACCAATCATTTTCACTAATTTAAGTAATTTATGAAGGTAGAAAAAACACATGAAAGGGGTCAGTTGTATGCGAGGTTTTTACAACTCATTCAAAATAACAAATAACAATAAAAAGTAAAGAGATACATGAAAGAGACGACACAAATAATTTATCATGTTTCACCTCATAGCCTGTGATTATTTTCAATCTCCTTGCACTTCCAAGAGATTTTTCCACTATAACCAAATCCTGATTACAACAACAATTCTAAGGTAACCTTGCCCCAATCTAGAGGACTTCCTAATCTCAATTTAAATATATACAACAACAAGTTGTTTACAAAAGATAGTGTTTACACATACTCTAGGATCAGTAAACAAATATGAAGCTCGGTACACTTAAATAACCTTACAAATGTTTCTTTTTCTTTCTTTTTCCAGACAAGGTATATACTATAAACAAGTATGTATATAATTACAATAGTATATATGAACATGTTAGACCTGTATGTAAGCTTGAGTGTAACGTTGTGTCATAATTTTCTTCAATCAAACTTGGTCTTTTATATAGAAATGAAGTAGATGACCGTTGATGAAGAAACCTATGTCTCTGAATGCATGAATGAGTGTTAAGATATCTTAAAGATTTGAGGCCATTGCTTTAGCCATTCAATTCCATCAATGATGGTCATAAAAAGTTTCAATGATGATCTTAAAAGAGTTTTATTCCAATATGTAATTCATAGCAAACTTTTCATCTTTGAGATATTAGTTGTTACATACAACAATGATGATTTTCTTGAGTCATATGCTTGGTGCAAAGGATCCCACTCAAGATAATTGTACATCAAAATTGAATTTCACATACGACTTTAATCTTGGTGTGGAGCTTTGTATTTTTCCATGACTCAAGGCTCGTCAAGGTCCAATGCTTCCAAACACATAGCATAGAGAGCAACATGTGTCCAAAACTTTGACCGGTAGTGCAAAGTTTTGACTTCTCCTCCAGAGCTTTGACTCAGTGCAGAGGCAGTACTTCACTTGTACTTAGAATTTCTTGCACACTTTAACACTCATTAAAAGAATCATAATTGTTCTTAGACATGCTTAGTATATTGTTATGTTATCATCAAAACTTTAAGGGCTTTGTTTTATTAACCAATCTTGGTCTAACAATTTATTTTAACCATCCATCGATCGTTATCTCTCATATGAGTACACTAAAGTCATCAAAGGTCAATGACACCCAAGTGAAATCCAGCAAAATAGAGTGCTGTTCAAATCAAAACGTTTGCACAACATTCAAAGAAAATTATGTATACAAACTACACACAATCAAGGATCACATCAAGGTAAAGGGAGACTTCAATTGACGTTAATCTCGGACCGACGCAAACATACCATATTAACCAAGCATATCAATAGTGAACAAATGTGTTAAAAATAATGAAAACATCATGGTAGGTAACATCATGTTTTATTTGTTTGTCCTAAACATCTTAGCATACTTTGATTTAAGTCTCTAAGATTTATATTTTTCTTTATTTCATCCCCTCAATTAATATTAGCTAAAACAAAATGAGGAATTTTTTTAAACAATTTTTTTTGCCACATCGTAAAAAATTCCATGTGGCAGCAATAACATGACAAAACTCCCTATCACATCAACACATCCTACGTGACTAGGCTGTTGTAGGACCAAAATATAAATAATCTCAAATTATATGGATAAAACTTATGATTACTCGTCTATAAAAAAATGAAGTATAATTACTCTTCACGTGTGATATCAAAAGTATAAACTTAGCAATAGTTCAAGCTTCTAAGAAAAGGATAAACATAAGTTGCATTGTACTGAAGGATGAGTGTATTCAAAAATGTCAAATTCATAGAAAAAAATATTACTTTGATAAAAATCTGTATAAATGTAAACAACAAACATCGAGTCTGCCTACAAATCTTTTTGAATATGTTATTTTTTATGTATTGTAAATTAAACATTTGAGTCATTTTTTTTCTCGTAAATACAACTCATGATAAAAATACCGCATGAGACACGTTTGAACTCGCAATATTCATATTCTCTATATTTTGTGTGTGATTATGCAGCAAAAAACACTTCATAAACGAAACAAATCTAATAACATGATTATAAGGGCACCGCTATTTTAGTTTGTCCACGACACCAAAAATCGTAGGCCGACTATGCATGCAACCAAAATTTTTCAATATTTTTCTAATAAAATAAATTAACATCATTTATACAAAGTAAAAAATGTTGCAATATACTCCCAAACATAGCAACTGAAGCAACGAAATTCCCAATGATAGAAAATACATTCCATTGAGCTTTGTGTTAAAATTTTGTACTTGAAGTTCACTTGTTTGCTTTTGACAAGGATAACATTAGTTAGAATTTTGTACTTAAAAGTTGATTTGTTTGGATATAAAAACTTGGAAAAAACTCAGGTACAATTTCTTAGGTGCTTTTCGTATAGTTCTTAACTAAGTTTGTTATCTCCAAAAAAGTTGTATTTTTAGTTAAGAACCATACCAAAAACACCTAAGGAATTGTATCTAAGTTTTGTCAAAAAAAATACTCAATTTACTATTGACCTCACTAGAGGGAAACCAACGTTTTGGCGCGAAAAATTTCTTCATTCTCTCGTCTCTTTCAGCACTCATCACAACTAGGGTTTAATCGTTTTGTAATCTCTGCAACAAAAAAATGTCAAAAGAAGAGATTCTTGAAATCCAAACCCTAATTTCTTCCAATGATAACTCCAATAAATCTTCAGGTTACTCTACACTTCTCCAATTCCAACAACATTCTTGCATCGACTCTTCTTCCCTTCAATCCCTTGCGCATAACTCCAATTCCATTATCTCTTCGACCCTTTCCGATATCGAACACTACGACGAAGAAATGTGAGTATCCATTTCACTTTCTTTTAATTCTCTTGTAAAATTATAATTTTTCTTTAATTTATTTATTTCATAGAGCTGCACAAGCCTTGAAATGTTTGGGATTCATGATTTACCATCCCTCCATTGTTTCCACGCTTCCAGGTAACAATTTTCGCTATTTTCTAAACATTGTGATTTGATTTGATTTTATGGAACGCTAATTTTCTATATTGTTTTGCAGTGGATGATGTTAATTTGGTTTTGGATTCATTATCTAAACTTATTACAACCACGAAATTGAAGGTTAATTTTTTCTTTTCTTTTCTACATTTATTTGTTTCTTGTGTATGTTATGTATTAACTATTAACATTAACATTTTCTATACTATTGTTGCAGACTGTTTGCAATTTAGGGGTGTGGTGCTTATCTGTACAACAGTTAGGTGTATCGTTCCTTGTTACTCACTTTGATTCTTTGTTACACGTGATTGTTCATGCTCTGGACAATCCAATGGGTTCTTTGTCAACAACATTTGAAGCTACCCAGGTGCTTGTTTTCTTTAACAAAGTGTCTGTTCTTACATGTGGTTATACACATTTTTAAACAGAAAAGATGGCGAAACTTCAACTTTTGAGTAGTTTTTTAATGGTCTAGCGAATTTCTAGTGTGGCGTTTTTAATGCCCACAAAGTGTTAATTGGCATATCAAGAAATCAGCATTTTGATACTCAAATCTGGGGATAATCCTTGTATTCAAATAGAATTAGAGTTTATGCTTGGCCCTTACAGAAAATGGGGACTCAAATTCAGAAAGTTATCATATAAATCAACCCATCTTCTATTCTTTTTCCCTTTCATACCTACAGATTTTTTTGTCTTAAAATTTATTACATAGAGAACCAAGATCATCATTTGTAGTATTCATCAACAATGTCATGTCACTGACTAACTAAAAATAGACTTTTATGCATGCCTGGCTATGTTGCTCTGGATCTCCGTGTGTTTATTATTTGAATTCATATTAAAGTGTAGAAATTTCTTTTGATAACCAATTTCAACATTTTGTGGCAGGCTATAATGAAGCTATCTGGTCAATTATGTGAGCAAATGAGAGACTCATCGCATATATGGGCTCCTCCAATATACAGGAGACTTCTCAGCACAGACAAGAGGGAGAAAGATTCCTCAGAGAGGTGCCTGTTGAAGATCAGCTCTGTAGTTATTCCTCCTTCACTGGAGCTCTCCAAGGTACCAATTACCTTCAATATTAAGAGATGACTCTGTACTCTCAGTGGCATGACATGATTTTACTATAGCTGTTTAAGCTGCTAGATTATTGTTGTTTAGTGTTTATATGTCTGTGCAAATTATTCAAGTTAACTCTGCTGCCTGCAAGTTTTGCTGTGGTAGACAATCATCTAAATATTGTTTTTTGGGGTATTGCAATGTGGAAAACAAAACAAACTATATCATGACCATGACATTTCATAACTGTTCTATAAAGTTTCATGCAATGGTTTATACATGTGCTCTCTGGTCTCCTTTTTCAACAGGTTCTCGTCAAAGATATGAAGATAAAATTGCTCAATGGGATGAAGGATTTGCTAGATAGTGGTATGAAGATTCAAGCTATTCAAGCATGGGGATGGTTCATTCGAATGCTCGGGTCCCATGCTTTGAAGAACAAGCATTTAGTTAATGATATGTTGAAAATTCCCGAGTGTACATTTACAGATCCTGACCCTCAAGTTCAGATTGCCACACAGGTACCATATATCAGTTACTGCATTATCCCGTGAGTGATTCGTAGTGGTGATTTATTTGAAGACCGATGAATAGAGCACTCACTTGTTTTTTTTTTTTTTTTGTAAGCAAAGAGAAGTATGAAACAATCGAGCACTCACTAGTTGTTGGCATATTGTTTGTTGATTTCTGCTTATGTGACTTTTCAAGTGTCTTATGTGCAGGTTGCCTGGGAAGGTCTTGTTGATGCCCTTGTTTCCCATCCAATATTGGTTCCAGAGAAAAAGACACAACCTAAAGATACTTCTCTCCAGAAACAGCATTCATCTAGTAACACCAATTGTGAGGATCAAGTAAATGGGATTTACAAAAGCATAAAACTTATAATGACTCCACTGATTGGCATCGTGTCTAGTAAATGTGATATATCAGTTCATTCATCCTGCTTGAATACATGGTGTTATTTGTTACATAAGCTTGATACCTCTGTCAACGAATCATCATTGATAAAAATGGTTTTAGAGCCTATTCTTAAAGTAATATTTCAGAATGGACCCGATAGCAAGACCATCTGGTTATGGAACCTGGGCCTTGATTTACTCAGTGATAGTGTGGCACAGAAGTGTAGGGATGTACACTGCATTGAAACTAGACATTCTTCATCTGACAAAAGCTCTTGGAAGCAACATCCAATTAGATGGCTGCCATGGGATATCAGTCGATTGGACTTTTATCTGAGTATCATTTTTGTTATCATTCGTCAAGCATCAGGGGCAACAGTCACATGTGATCACAGAAGTCATGTTTATGATGCCTCCTTAAAGATATTTAAATATGTTCTGAAAGGAGTCAAGCTGGACATGGAAAGTCCATCTACCAATTATGATGGTGTTATATGCTGCTTGAACACATTACTAACATTTGTCAAAAAAGTATGTGAATATTTATACTCAGATGAAAGTGGAAATTATGATGTGTATTATACTTCCCTTCGATTTATAGATGCTATCACAAAGGAGTTAGGTTCTTCTATATTGGGATCTCCTCTGTACAAGTTTTCCTTAGACCTAAAGTACATTAATGACATGCAATCAGTTGATCATAACAAAGACCTAAAATTTCTGACTGTCAACTGTATTTGTTATATGGACAAGGTCTCTCCATTGGTTTATTTGATAGTGCTTTACTTCCATATGATGGTTCAGTTAACACTAAAGCCCCAGCAATCAGACCACATTTCACAAGGGATGTCTGAATATTTTAAATTTATATTTTCTTCAAGTTATCTCCTGGACAATCTCCTCACCTGTACTAGTCTCTTGTACAAACATGCTGAGCCAATTTACTTAAATATATGGGTAGCAGTGGCTCAAGGTCTGAATTACTGTGTATACGATGCAAACTGCGAGTCACTAAAGGAATCCTTGTCTGACAGCAATGAATATTATTCCATATGCCACCTTTTAATTTACCCCATCGTGGCACATTCTGAAGTTCCAAGATTGTCCTCATCAAATGCTAGCAGTTCTATGGAAAAGTATCCCGTACCAGCAGAAAAAAAGCCGAGTCTTGAACTTGTTATTCAAACATGGAAATCCCTTTATGGTTCTCTTAGTGCAGGCTTTGGATGTTCAACAACCACCATTTTCTCAGGGGATCTGTGCAAATTGATAAATAGGTGGCTTGATGAAAATGTCGGCATATTAGGGAGTGTCACTGATTTCAAGTTAACATGCAATGATATAGATCTTGGTGTTCTTCATCTATCTGGCAATTTCTTGATATGCATTCTTGAACAGATTCAAACTTTGGAATTAGTTTCAGAAACCAACAGAAGTAAATCTGAATGCGATAGCAAAATACTCTACAGTATAAAGAATTGCCTAACCTTTGCTTCCAAGTAAGTTAGAACATGTCTTGTTAGGATAGGAAACACCTTTATTTGATACCTGATCTCTCTGTCTCTTTCTCTGATTGCGTGCGTCTGACTATTTTTTTCATATTCTTGTGTGAAATAAAGTTTGTTTAATGGTAGAATTCCCTCTTCAACATGAGTATACTTTTTTCAATAGCCTTATAACAGCGACAATTTTCTCATCCTACATTGAGTTGGAGATGTGAAAAGCAATTTCGTTGCCATTTCAAATTTCAATTAATTCACTTATTTTCTTTTCCATTTTCTTTTTATTTTTTATATAGTATTGGATCCTATTTGTTTTTGGGGTTAAGTTATTAGAATGCTGAGATTATGATCACAACTTAGACAAGTAATTGACCAACTGATATGGTTTTTGAATGTCTAATATGATTTTAGCCCAACCTTTGGCGTGTCAATTATTTTCAAAATCAAAGAGAATTGGGTTTATATAAATCGCTGCTGATCATTTTCACACGGCATTTTTCAGGTACATGCATTTGTTGAGAATAAAGATGGTGACAGACCCACCGCCTAGTTTTGTTGGGACATCAAGGTCAGTCAATATAAACTTTCTAATCCACAATGCATGCTTGGTTAATCAATGAGTAACTCTTTTTGACTCTCACTTTATCATAAATCACAGGCTATCTTCTGCATTAGCATGCTTTATTAATCACCTTCACCGGAAGCAAGATATTCTTCTTTTTCTGGAGGTTTGTTTCCCTATATCTACTTCATAGTTCGTTGAAGTTACCTCTATATATCATTAAAGTATTTCTACTTCACAGTTCTAGACTTCTAGTGGCTGATGACTTTTATTAATTGTTTTTTTTAATAAATGACATTCAACGCGTTGTTGATTATCAGAACAATGATAGTAGATTAAATTTCTTTCAGTTGGTCTTCCTTTTCCCCTACATGTTTCATTGTTTTGTTTAGAGGGAAATGAATTTGACTTTGCAGAAAACCTCTATTGCTTGAAAAGTTTTGTTCTGTTAAAAACTAGTATCTGATTTTCTGTATAATTGATTGCAGATTATTTCCTGTCCACTTCTTCAATGGCTATCAAATATGGGAGTGCAGGATGAAGGAACAAACAATAACCTAAAACTTCTGTGGACTGAAATTCTTAGCTCCTTAAGAAGAAGTCAACCTCCATTACACTTTGGTCCGGCCTTACTCGAACTTCATGAACCTCTATTTGAAAAAACTCTTGATCATCCATATCCCTCCATATCAGAGGCAACTATAGAATTTTGGAATTCTACATTTGCCCAACAAATTATTTTTGATTTCCCCCCACGCCTGCTTCATGTCTTGGACAAGCTATCTAGACAGGGGAAATTAAAACTTCAGAGTAGAAGCATATCATCTTTTAAAAAATGTAATACTCGTGAAGAAGTTGGTGATGCTCTGCAGGGATACAAAGTCGCTGCAAAACATAACAGGACTTCTAAGAGGGTGGAATTAGTGTTGGATACACAAAAAGATGCACCTCTTTTAAGTTTTAAAAAGAAGAGGTTGGAACTGACTGAGCATCAAAAAGAAGTCAGGCGAGCTCAGCAAGGAAGGCAAAGGGATACTGGAGGACATGGCCCAGGAATTAGAACTTACACCAATGCTGACTTTTCACAACAAGGGTTTGATGATTCACAAGAAAGCTTAGATGCCATTAGAGATTCTGAAGCCATACTAGAGATGTTGAGAAAAACCATTTAATTGACTTTAAGTGCTGCACTGTGCACTACCACAACTTATGGAGGGGGCTGTATTTCTGAATGCCTAAATTATTATCTAAAGACTAATTTAACTTGTATTGGTAAAAAAATAATAATTGTAAACTTATATAACTTAGATTATAGTTCATCCAGTTGGTGCTTGCTGGGGTGGAGGGAGGAACCATGGCCCCAAACTTTGTACTCCTTCGCCGTCTTTATAATATTTTTGGCATTGTATTGTATATAACATACCCTCATGGTTTGGTGAAGTATTTGTATAAGTTTTTGTCTTGTTAAAAATGATCATAAAAAATGAAATGTTTTAAAAGAATCTGCAGAATTGACTCCTGCTGCTTTAGTCCTACAAACTGTAGTCTTTTGTTGGAGTCTGCAAAATTGCTTCTTTTTAAACAAGTCACCATTATATTAATCTTGTACTAACATCTTGCTTATGTGTTAAATGGAATGCCACTTACTGATAACCACTTATAGGTCCAATTTTGGTGACACCTGTACGTATCGAGGATTTGGTTAAACTTTAAAATAAGAATGATGCAATACTGTAGTCTGGTGTGGTGAATGGAAGAGACCTTAATTTTTTTTTAAAAATTGATGTATTTCGTGGTAGAGTTGTCAGTTGTGTGAAGGGAAAATGTGGCTTGGAAGCGACGCTTATATAGCTTAAAATTTCAAATGGATAAAAGAAAAGGTATGTATGCCATATGTTTTCTGATCATCAAGCATTTGTAGATCTGTTAACCATATATTCTCTCTTGGCAGGAAAGAATGAAATTTTTTGTTGAAGAGTCCCGAGGAGCATAAGTGTGCATTAACGAACCAATGCTTTAGAACCTGAATAGAGAAATGTCACATCACCATAATCTTTTTAAGACATTAGGTTTATGAGTCGACTCTATCATATCTAATACATAATTAACCACCGACACTTGAATCCATCATAAATTACTACACCATTCGATAATAACAATGTGGATCATATCGGTTCACTAATATGTTACATTCAAAAGGGTCTTGAGCTCAAATTAGTATTGTTCCATCTATCCACAAGTCAATTACAATATTTTTCTTGAATCGACTAATATGAGGAGACCAATCCCACCGCCCACTTGCAGGGTCCCATTTAAACTCTGTATGGACTTACCCACTGAAATTGACACCAAAGGAATCAAACCTGAGACTTTGAGATGAGCAAACTACAAGATCCCAAGCCAACCATTAGGCCAACCCCAAATGGGTTAGCCAATTAAAATATTACATTTGTGCCTACAACTAAATTAGAAAATTTCCCAAAAAACATCCACTAAATAAACCAATTATAAGTGTTTTTTTTTTCTCTCTCCATTTATATTTTCCTTTTAATCTTGTCAATCTCATTAGTCATATATTAGATTTGATACAATTTAGTATTCGATAGTTAGATGAGAGACAAACATGATTAAGGTGCAAACTTGACTGTTATGTTTTATGATTTTGTTAGGCCTACCATTACCTTTTAAAGGCTTGAATTTGACATGATATGTCAAATTTTGAATAAATCACCATAAGTATCTTTAAATAAACGAATATGATAATTGACAACAAATCATGAAGAAAAGTTTTTTTATTTTTATTTTATTTTATAAATATCGATAAAATATGAACATTAAAATCACGCCTACTCGGATTTGAGATATAAGAATGAAAATTTAAGGTTTGTGTACGATTTCATAAATTTTTCTTAAAGTTTAATTAGATCTTTTAGAAAGTTTAATCTGATTTGAGAGTCTATCTAAAATCTATTTTGTAATAAGATATTCAAAAAAGTTTGAAGTATTTGTGTAGGTCAATATACTTAAATAATTAAAAATATGGAAAATGTTAATGTACGCACTAACAACACATGTTAAAGAACTACATATAATAATTATGTCTTAAAAATCATGTATTCAAATTTTTAAAAGTATATATGTTCATATTTTCAATGCAAAATTTATATTTTTGAGTTTCTTAACATGTACTCTTAGACACAAGTTTAGAAGACCATGAAATTAATATGATATTCTATATTGTATACGAATTCACAACTAATAATTGTTTGAATAAAAAAAAAATATAATATCCAATCCAAATCACATAAAAATATGGTGTTGAACATCATTTTTGATATCCACCTAACATTTCTCGGATTCAAAACATCAATACACTATGCAAAAAGGGGGTTAAACAAGTTGATCTATCAGACCCTACCAGCTTTGGAACTCCTAAATCATAATTGTGACAAATTAACCATAAGATGCATGGGGTATATTTGAATAAGTTATCTTACTATTTTCAGCATGGCATTCTGACATGCATTGAATCCTTTCAGTTTGTAATATCTTCAGGTTGATTGAACCTATTTTGATCAACAAGGCTTCAAAATCTTATCCTCTCCCACATGCTTGCACCATTTCCTCCAATAATAATTAAGTTAAATATTCATACCAAAATTGAAAACCAATTTTAAGATTTTAATGCAACAAAGAAACAATTTTTTTTCATCCAATCCGTGTGATACAAGTCTAAAAAGACCATCAATCAATCTCGAACTTTACCAATATATGAATATTCAGAATGTACCAATACCCAATTGACCAAGTGGATGGATGATGGACCACGTTCATTCATATTCTCATGTCATTCCCAAGATATTTCCTACTTGTGCCTGCAAGATATTCCCAAGATGTTAGTTCCAACTCACTTCACTAAACCTCCATAATACACTTTTTTTATCACCAAAATACGTTTACATCAAGTGGGCCATTTCTAATCATACTAGCATTCGTGGCATAATGAATGGGTCCAACTCCAATGTCATGATCAATCCCCAATTATTGTTCCAAAATTTCCACAAGCCACGGAATTATTAAAGTAAAATAAAATTCTCATTGATTAACCATTAATTAAATACTTAAACTTTAAACTAAACCTCAAAATCTTATCTAGCTAGAGTATTTGTACACGTACTACCATTACATTAATTACTTAACCCCAAACCCATGAAATTAAGCTTAAGCAAATAAGTAACGCGGTTGTGTATTTAACCTTCGCAAAGCAAGCCCATAATCTACGACTATACGATTCTACTTCTACACCCACGACTACACGTATACAACATACTTATCTCATTCTAATTTTTATCCAAAAAATAATTTCCATTCAATGAAAATTGTTCATGTGTCCAAAAATGTCACGTCGCAAAGTATGACACATTTTCCAGCTTTTTATTCTTCCCAAATCGAATTGAATTTGCGTGGATCCAACGTGGCGATAGAACTAGTTGGACCATATGCAATAAATGGAGTATAATATTAATTTATTTAATAACTGGAAAAAGTTGGAAACAGAGTACATGATAGTTCTTGTTAACAATAATAGTTTGACAAGAAAGAGTAACATGTTAACAACAATGGTATTCAACTCATGTTACTTTAATCCTTCTTCTTCTCTTCCTATAAATACCAAATCTAGTCCATTTCTTTCCCAACAACTTTCACGTATTCATAGTCATAATAATCCAACTATATTCAAATATCTTAACCACAAAAATCACCTCCAAATTTCTGGTACACACTTTTCTCAATCTTAATCTTCTTTATTTCATTTTCCATTCTATTCATACATTTCTATTTCTTGTTTCATTTTTCAGATTTTACAAAACACTATTCAAATCCATCATTTCCCTTAATTTCTTCTTTTAAGGTATTCATTTTGTGTATATTTGATATCATCATTTCAAATTCAACCTCCATTTTCATTTATTTAAAATTTGTTATCTGTTGTAGAGAAGAGACGTTGAGGCTGAAGAAGAAATGACGATCAAACCCACCGTTCGTGTTTCCGACGGGAAACTAATGGTAAAAGATCGGACAATTCTATCCGGTGTATCCGCCAACGTAACTGAGACGTCAGCGGCTACTACCGGACCGTTGGACGGAGTTTTTCTCGGAGCAGAAATGGATAATTCAGATAGCAGACACGTAGTTTCACTCGGAAATTTAACAGATGTTAGATTCATGGCGTGTTTCCGTTTCAAGCTATGGTGGATGGCACAAAGAATGGGAGATAAAGGAAGAGAAGTTCCATTAGAAACTCAATTCTTATTGGTTGAAACCAATGATGGGTCCCATCTTGAAGAAGATTCAGAGATTACTTACACCATTTTTCTTCCTCTTGTTGAAGGTTCATTCAGAGCTTGTCTCCAAGGAAACGTTTCTAATGATAATCTTGAACTTTGCATTGAAAGCGGCGACGTTGATACCAAAACTTCGTCGTTTTCTCATGCTTTGTTCATCAGTGCTGGTACCGATCCGTTTGCCACGATTCACAATGCTTTCACGGCGGTCAGGAATCATCTCAACACATTCCGGCTTCGGCATGAGAAGAAACTTCCTGGAATTGTTGATTACTTTGGTTGGTGTACTTGGGATGCGTTTTATCAGGATGTTACACAAGAAGGTGTGGAGGATGGTTTACAGTCCCTTTCTGGTGGCGGAACGCCGCCAAAATTTGTTATCATCGACGACGGATGGCAGTCTGTCGCCGGTGATTTGGAGGACTCTTCATCTTTGCAGAGACTTACCGATATAAAAGAAAATCCTAAGTTTCAGAACAAGGAAGAACCGGAATTAGGGATAAAGAGTATTGTAAATATTGCAAAGGAAAAGCATGGTGTGAAATTTGTTTATGTTTGGCATGCTATAACAGGTTATTGGGGAGGGGTTAGACCGGGTTTGAAGGAAACCGAGGAGTACGGTTCAGTGATGAGTTACCCTGATATTTCAAAGGGTGTTAGAGAGAATGAACCAACGTGGAAAACCGATCCATTAGCGGTTCAGGGTTTGGGTTTAGTGAACCCAAAGAAGGTTTTTAGTTTCTATGATAATTTACACAAGTATCTCTCAAGGGCTGGTGTTGATGGTGTTAAAGTTGATGTGCAGTGTATTTTGGAGACACTAGGGGCTGGCTTAGGTGGTCGAGTTGAAATTACCAAACAGTATCATCAGGCTTTAGATGCTTCTGTTGCAAGAAACTTTTCGGATAACGGTTGCATCGCGTGTATGAGTCATAATACTGATGCGCTTTACTGTTCGAAACAAGCAGCTGTTGTTAGAGCTTCTGATGATTTCTATCCGCGCGATCCGGTTTCACATACAATCCACATTGCTTCGGTTGCGTATAATAGTATTTTTCTTGGGGAGATTATGCAGCCAGATTGGGATATGTTTCATTCACTACATCCTGCGGCTGAGTATCATGGTTCAGCTAGGGCTATTAGTGGTGGGCCTGTTTATGTTAGTGATAAGCCTGGGAATCATGACTTTGATTTGTTGAAAAAGATGGTGTTGCCGGATGGGTCAGTTTTAAGGGCGCGCTTGCCTGGAAGGCCGACTGCAGATTGTTTGTTTAATGATCCGGCCCGTGATGGGGTGAGTTTGCTTAAGATATGGAACATGAATGCTTATGGTGGGGTGCTTGGAGTGTATAATTGTCAAGGTGCTGCTTGGTGTGCTGATGAGAGGAAGAATGCTTTCCATCAAACGGATTCTGCTGCTCTTACTGGCTACGTTAGAGGACGGGATGTTCATCTGATATCGGAGGCTGTTGCTGGAGATGGTGATTGGAATGGTGACTGTGCCTTTTATGCTCACCATTCCCGTGAGCTTATGGTTCTTCCTCATAACGTTGCTATGCCATTGACCTTGAAGGTGTTGGAACACGAGGTATTTGCTGTTGCGCCTGTTAAAGTTTTCAGTTCTGGGCATAGGTTTGCTCCTATTGGGCTTGTGAACATGTTCAATGCCGGTGGAGCGGTTGAGGGGCTTGTGTACAAGGACGACGCTGTTTGCTTGGAGATTAAGGGTTGTGGCAAGTTTGGTGCTTATTGTTCAGCTAGACCAACAAGGTGTTTGTTGGAAGACAGTGTTGTAGATTTCGAGTATGATAATGATTCTGGTTTATTGAGTTTCGCAATAGATTATTTGCTACAGGAGGGACACGGTGTTCACCATGTTCAGATTGAGTTATGACTTAGTTAATTGTCTTTTTAGTCAGATTTAAAGTAACTGTTGTAATACACAGAGAGGGTAATAGAAGAGAGGGGATGGGAGGGTTTTCAATCATTTAATTTTCCACTTATCGTGTATTCATTCACATCCATTGTTTGTACCAGCTGTGATTTATTGAATTATCATTATTGGTGAAACTTGAGTTTATGATATTCCACAAGAGTAGACTAGTACTGGTATTTTTTTTGTTTATTTTGAAATCGAAATTGGTAAGTTCATAGCAACAGCTTGTGTGAAAATGGTGATAATAAATTCTTCACTTATTTTAACTGAACTATGGAGAAACTGATTCATTGTAATATGTGGAAACTTCCACTAAAGACACAAGCCTTCATCCAACCCACCCACTTCTCATACATGCCCACTCTCACCATCATATACTCCAAGAAACTCCCCAATCCACCGAATCATACGCCTTCTCGAAATCCACCGAATCATACGTCTAAACTCTAAATTTTGTTTAGTTCTTGGCTTGGGCATATGTTAACATAGTAACAGGGGTGGCTAATTTTTTAGCAGTATCACTTCATTATCTCAGTCTCAAATTCAATTGGGCTGATTCTATACAAGCTTTATTATTTTTATATCACTATTTGGCATTGGTGTATCAGCTGCTGTGAGTATTTTGCTGGTGTAGTTTGATCTTTTTGCAGCAGGTGTGGGTGAATATCGAGTAGTAATGGCTCACTGTCATTTATCTTATGATATCTTTGTTATGTATGTGTAATTTTGGGTGTAGCTAGTCTCAATGTATAGGTTGCTGGTATGATTGTAAGTGGAGCTTGATTGTTTTCCACTTACTGTGTTTTTACATTCATTGTCTGTACTAGCTGTGTTTTTTTTATTTTTAAAACTCGGTATCCGATCCAAGGACCGACTAATTCGAGAGGACCAATCCCACTGCTCACTTGTGGGGGCCCCGTTCTAAGCCAGAGAAAACTCTGTATGGACCTGCCCACCGAAATTGACACCAGAGGGAATTGAACCTGAGACCTTGAGAGGAGCACACTCCAAGATCCCAAGCCAACCCCAAATGGGTTACCAGCTGTGCTTTATTGTTGTGTTACAACATTATTTGTGAACCCTCAGTTTATGAAATTCCACAAGTGGTATTTTTTCATTTTTTTGTTGTGTGAAATTCGAAATTGGTGTGTTCATACTTCATAGCAAGTCAATAACTACACCAGCAAAATACTCCAAATCTAGCTTGGAGCAGCCTTTTGTTCAAATGTAGCTATGTTGCTTTCTTATTTAATTAGTCATTTTCTACAAATGCTAGGTATCCTCATAGTTTTTTTTGGGCGAGCTTCTTTAGAATGCAAAACAAGAAGAGTATAATTTTACCCTGCTATAAAATCATGTCTTCCTCTTGGGTTTCATTTAAGATTTTTATTTTATTTTAAAAAAAAACTTGTGTTAAGTATTCAAATGTGATACTTCAGAATGCAAAGGACTTGAAATCTTCTATTAGAAAACACCCTTCTTTGAAATGAAATGCAATCTATACAACAACATCCAAGCCTTATCCCACCAAGTGGAGACTGCAGGGTCAACTATACGGATTAAATTACGCCATATTGCCATAATGTTCTATCATAAACCATATTTTGGTCCACCTCATTAATCTCCAAGTCTTTTCTAATAGTTTCTATTCTAGTTTTTCTAGGTCTCCTTTGCCTCACGTGCAATCTATACAAGACTATACGTTAATATTGCGAAATTCCCTATAAACAAGAAACTAGAACTTAGATGTTTGTTTTCAGTCTTGATTAAGTCAATCATCATCTGAGTACTGCTGTAGAAGTAATTGCTCCAGCTCCTGTTCATATTCGTCGGTCTCTCCCAATCCTGTTTGTTTATAAAATGTTTGTTTCTGGACGTGCCAATCATCAGCAATCTTCTCCACGACATCTCCTATCAACTCCTTGTCTTCTGATATGTGCTTTATGTTTTGGATGTCCAATATACTGCTTGCTTCTTTAAGAAAGAAAAAAAAGACAAGGACCACCAATTGATTTAGACAATGGTTAAAATTGATGTATCATGAATCAGACAAATTGTAACAACTAGATAGAACATTCAAAATAGACCTCAAAAAAAAGTTCAGGAGTTCTAAATGTAAGAGATTGACATTAGCATATTGTCATTCATTAAAGAAAAAAATTTCATCAAATCAATTTGGAGAACCACGAACCTCAATAAACATAGCTTATCATTCTTCAAATGAAAAACAAAAACAACCAAGCTTTTATCCCACTAATGTTCTATCGTAAACCATACTTTGGTCCAACTCATTAATCTCCAATTTGATCTACTCTCCTTACTGCAGAATCTCTAGGTCTTCTTCTCTCTACATGCCCAAACCACCTAAGCCTATTTTCCATCATCTTTTCTACTCTAGGTCTTCTCTCTCTAATATTTTCATTTCTACTCCCCATCTAGTCTTACCATAAATAAAAAACAAAATGTTCAAAATACACATTCTTTCACTTACATTTGGTGGACAAATTATTTTTTATTCGATTGTTGTATAGGTTCAGATTAGTTTAGCAAGTCAGAAATCAACGTTAGTTTGGACTTGAACAAATTAAGAAAAACATTCATTTCTAGCGAATGACGGGGAAACCACAAAGACTTAGCTTCACAAAAAGAAAACATCTCCAAGATATAGAAAATGTTCCTTTCTCAAGCCCTGTTATATAGTATACAAATGAAATAAATACCTTTAATAGCTACATTTTTTGCCTCAGCATATTCAGCTGACATTTTCTTCAGCAAATTGAGGTCTACTTCCAATCCCTGGTATGTAGAAAGGAGAGGGGAAGTTATGTGAAAAAAAACCACAAATTAATATAAAGACAATTTATAGCATGAGATTAATGATATACATAGTACATTTATCAACAGGCTGATTGCTTTCTAAAAAGATGGATATCAAAATCTACCAAGACTGATTAGTATGCTAAAATCATGTACTTGAAACCCATCAAGCTCGGTTAGTCACCAACAAATACCCCCCCAACCCAATAAGTTCAATACGGACATCTGTTTTTGTTCCATCTTCCTAATGTTAAGCTGACTGTATAATACCATAGTTGAAAAAGATTAATGAATAAATCATTGTGGTCACAAAGAACCGGAAACTTACAAGGTCCATGCGGACATAGTTTTCAATTGGCATGCTATCAAACAACCTGTTATCCACATGAAACACATTCAAACAAATAAGTTGTTGGGTTAAAACACTAACATGACAACACGACAAAGAAAGAAGGATATTGAGCATAAGTTCAAAAGTTCAATATGGTGATTTACTTTTCATATGCAGCTTGAATACGGGCCTTCTGTAATTGTTCGAGTTGGTTTACTGTTTCTGTGGCAGAACATTCCACTAAGTCAACAGCACCAAAAAGGAACGTGTTTCTTTCCAGCATTCTTTTGACTAAAGCAGGCACAACTCCAATATCATTTGCCTTTGCATCAATAACAAGAATTCTAAGATTCTTTAACTCTCCTGTAGAAACATGCAAATTTGAGTCTTAATTATTAAAACTCACGAAATCATCTCATTCTCATAAAACCACATCATCATTATGTTATGACACATTCAAAGTTTTCATATTAAATTAAATAATATTCATTTCTCCTTAACTAAAGCAGAGATAAAATTAGTGAACCTATGAAACCACAAACAGAAAATAGAAACATACATGTGTAGTTTATACAGCTCAATTGAGTCAATACAAAACCATAATTAAAGCTTATGTTACGAGAAAATCAAATAATTCATTCCTTCGAAAAAGAATAATTGTATGGCACTTATGATTCAACTAAAAAATTGTCATACCAAGGGATATATAGACCTTAAAAGGAGGTTTGAATGGTTGAGTCTCGTAAAGACAGTACAGGCAATACAGGCCACCCAGTCTGTGTGATAAAGAACCATTGCTAACCATGTAACCTGCATAGGAATATAAAGGAGTTTCTATATTGAAATAAAAGGTAAAGGCTAAAAGTAAAACCTCTACAACATGACATAATTATTGAATACTGCTGAATATTCACTAATACATTGTGATTTTTAATTTGTCTGTGCTTTTCAGCACAAAATAAAGCAATTCAACACCCAAATTACCCAGAAAAAAATTCAGAACTCAAGCTTACATTTACTAATAGATATAAAAATAGTTAAAATCAGAACTGCATATCCCAGGTAAACATGTACCTATACAATGAGCATACAGAGATTGCATAAAGAAGGCCAAGTTTTTAGAAGGAGAAGCTTCATAAATGTAGGAAAACTTCTTAGAAATCCATACTCTTTTCATATCAGCCAAAGTTTTTGACTCATCCTGTCATCAACCAAAATTGAACAACACAAACTGATTGTTAATAATCAAATAATAGGAAACAAGTAGGACTGGTTGAAAAATGGTTTTGAATAAAACCAAACCAAATTGGTTTTAAGTTACTGAAACAAACTGTTTCTGTTTAACCAGTTTTTAAAATAGCTTCACCAAAATAACCAAACAGTCTCCATTCAAACTTTCAAGATTAGAACCTTCTCTCACAAGCCCTAATCTTCTATCAGATAAAGATAGTACAGAAGGATGAGGTATTACCTCTCGATCGTATACTTTTTGTGACAACTTTATAAATCGATGGTAACAAGAGTAGTGGTTTTCCAAAAACAGTAATTTACTAACAAGTATCTGTTTTATAACAGCCTCAGAATTTTGAAAGGGAACAAGGGCCCAGCTGGCCCACGAAGGCATTATCAAGGAATGAATTTCATAGTCCTTGGAATACAAACTTTTCTCGGAATACTTTAAACTATATTTAACATCAAACAGTTTCAAAACAATTCTAAAGCTATATTGGTTTTAAACTAAAAACAATGAAGTATGTTCACAAGAACAAGAAACAATGTGATTATATTGAAAATGAGGAAAGCTCGGGTGATTAATTTGAAGAATACCTGAGCGAATTGAGCTATAAGTTCATCAATGTCCTTGGTGAAATTATCCATATTCATGGTGAAGAACCCTAATTTGCAGCAGAGAAATCTGTAGCAGCAAGTAGTGAAAAAGGTGAAAACAAAGTACATAGATAAACCTTGAAAAGCAAGAACATATGTGAAACCGAAGAAGAAGAAGGTGAAATTACCAGTTAGCATAGAGAATTGAGCGAAAAAAAACAGAGTGGTAGGGAGCTGCAGTGTTTCGAACAGCTTGGGGATTTTGTTTTGCCGTTTGGTTTAGGGGTGCTTTTGCGCCCTATGTACTTCTGCTTTTCTTTCATCCGAGAGCTTGTTAAAAGAAGGCAGAGTGGTTAGACGCTTGTGTCGCCATCAGTTTCAAATGTACCAAAATACCCTCAAAGTATACTTTTAAAAGGAAAAAACTTAACTACAATTCTTTAGGTGCTTTTGGTATGGTTCTCAACTAAATTCACGATGATTTCCGTAAATCCATAATTTTCTCAAAGTTTGTTATATCCAATTTTTTTTGTATTTTTAGTTAAGAACCATACGAAAAACACCTAAAGAATTGTAGGTAAGTTTTGTCCCTTTTAAAAAAGGTACTCTAACTCTGGCAGGGGTAGTTTGATAATTTCATGCGCTAGGGATAGTTTGGTAGTTTTTACAATCTCTTTCTCTTCTCTGTTTACAGATTTGTTCTTTCTCCGTCTCAATCCCACTCTTCCATCTCTCTCCCTCAACTGGACGACTCTCTCCCCCCCTCAACCAACACACGATCTCCACTCACCGCCATGTCTCCTTTCGTGATCTCCTCCCACTGCTTCGTCCCCTTTCAGCCACTGTCAAGTCACAGTAACCGTTGGCACACAGTCACCGTCGCGTCAGAGTCTCAATCACGACCTTACTTCCTCACTCAAATCGTTGGAAATCTCTGTCACAATCCAGTCGAAAATTGAATCTCTCTGTTGAAGGTGATGTTTATATCAAATTTTTCATTAGTTTACCCATTTTGAAATTGCTATTCAAAATATTTGTTTAAAGTAATTAGAAATCCATGGTGAAAAAATGAATCATAAAAATGACTCACATAAGTGTATTATCTAGGTTTTTTAACCCTTATCATATGTAGTTTGTGCTTGTTGTTTATTACATGATAACTAAAATCCATCTATCCAACTTTATATTGAAATCAATGGCTATCATGCAAGTCTCTACCGAAAGTACATGCTTTGAGTTTCTATGGAAATTTTCACCAGCAATTGAAATGTGTGATGTTAGTAATCTAGAATTTATCATCTGCTTGGCTTTAATAAGATGCTTTGGCTTGTTGCATAAATGTTTGACTTTAAAAATTGCTAATTGAAATACTTGTATGTTTGATAATACCTGGCCATTTGTTCATTGGATATTTTTGTTGTATTAGTGTGGAAGAAACCCATGACAGAGCACAAGCCTTGCCATTGCATATCAATTTTATTACACAACAATAGAAACTCATCTTGCTTGATGTTATGATATTTATGTAATGGATATAGGCATTGAGTGGTGGAATTGGTTGGAAGAGTGAAATGGCTAGTCCATCTTTTTGTGTGTTGAACTTATAGTG
>Ga0228711_1000434_pt1 | contig 50257 bp, 28 predicted proteins | sample MedpolnodulmetaG_2_FD_177996 | JGI IMG/M metagenome (GOLD analysis project Ga0228711, IMG submission 177996) | Root nodule microbial communities from Medicago polymorpha collected in Santa Monica, California, United States - brown nodules | ecosystem: Host-associated > Plants > Roots > Nodule... | reverse complement strand
AATCTTTTGAATATTTGTTCCTGAAATATAATAACTTGCAATTGAAGTAAAATAGTTCTAGAAGGAAATCAAAACATATTAAATCTAATTAAAATAAACTTAAATATTAAATAAAAGACACTAATTTAAAGACTAATTATTGACTCATCACATCATGAAACTTAAAACAAATAAACTATGACTCAATTGCATAGCATTTTATTATTATAATAATAAAATCAAGCAATGCAAATCAAATTGGTCGCAGCAATTAAAAAGTCTATGGCAACAACAGTAGAACAGAAATGCAAACCGTAATTGCCAATAAATTATGATAATAATATAAGGCACTAAAATTGGTAATACTAAGTGCTTGAGTCGGTTCGAGAAAATGGGCGGCACGCCCACAAAACTGAATGACTGAATTTAAAAATTATGCGCATACATCTTCAACCTCTTGAAAGGTCTTTTGACCCGAGTGAAAACATAGCAAACCCAGTTTTAACAAATTTCGATTTCATAATCATTTTAACACCAAAAATAAAAATTTAAACTCAGAATAATGAAGAAAAAAAAAATGTTTTTCTTTATGAGCTCAACGTTTCAGTGTATCTAAATCGCTCAAATATAAAATTGAAAATTATCAGATTCAAGCAAAAAAACTCAAAATCAGAACACGAAAAGCAAGGCAGAGGTTTTCAAAAGCTGCGATACCAAATGTGAGTTATTTCTTTAAAACCATAGAAGAAATAATTATTTAAACAGAGGAAACTTAAATTAAGATCAAGGCATACCTCCAGCCATTGCTCCTGCTTGAAGAAGTTGAGGCTCTTCTAAACCTTTCACAATCTCACTTTGATGGTGTAAGTCTTCTAAATAGAGATGTTAGGTTAAGGGAACCAAAACAGATGAATTGCAAGCCTTTATATAACTTCTGCCATCATGAAGTTATGGTACGTGCAACAATTGCTCCTCATTCCAAATGGGATAGTGGACAGTTACTATAATTGAGGGAAAGAATAAAAGACCATTTTCTGCTTAATGGGTAATTACCATAACGGACACTTAATGATAATTACCACTTATTTAAATTATAATGGGAAAAAATCCAACAGATATTACATATGAAGAAATAGTTAAGAGGAGGTAGAGTTAATCAAAGATGGTCAATTAAATTCCCTAATATGGATTAATCAATGTAGTTAGTGGATGCTCCACGCAGGGTTATACACAAAAAAAAAAAGTACTACTACCATCAATCATTTGCGGAGACAATAACATGAAGTCCAATTAGAGACAAATGCAAAATGAAACAACCTTAAGTGTGTGTATACTAAAAAACGTGGGATGTCCATTTTATTTGCTGGATTTTTATTGCATCTTTTAACATGTGAAACTATACTCTCTCAAAAAAAAAACATATGAAGCTATTGTATCGGTTATATTTTAATCCACTCTTGTGGGTGGTTTTATCCTTCAACTCAAGAGTTTCGGATGAGATGGTTTATATCTCTTCCAGTTTAATTAGAAGTCTTGAATTTGAATTCAACATCAAAGAAATGCAGCTATGCTTTAAAAATTTCAAAAGAGAGTTTTGTAACTCGTTGCGGCCATTCAATTTAACGGATTTCATGTTGTTGTCTCTTGTGTGTGGCCATTCTCTAATTAATATGTTTCTGTTTTTGTTTGATGGCCATTTGGTTTTTGTTTGTGACCATTATGTAGAGATATCCAATTTTGTTTTATTTTTAAAAAAAAATCATATTGTGTTACAATCTGTAATTCTTCATCGGCATATGAAAACAAACCTCTCGTCACCTACCAAATGTTCGACTTAAAACACATAATTTGGCACGTCAATAGGGGCGAGGAAAAAAAAAGGCTTTGTAAGGTCTGAGTCTCACTCTTAAAATGTTAAATCTCAACTTTAGTTAGTACTTATTATAGACCCATCATTAAAACATGGCATTTTTTAAATTATGTTTTAAAGACTACTTCACTATTTTTATGATCCTTTATAGAATATTAGGTCACGGGTTTGATTAGATTTTTTAAAACCTTTTTTTTTTATCAAAAATAACATTTTTTGTAGGTGTGCTGAATTATTATTTGATTTAAAAACATTATATTTAAAATGTTTAAAATAAATTTCCTCGTCAGGTAAATATAGAATATAAGAAGATATATAAAAGTTACTTTTGACCTAGATATCATGTCATTCACCTTTATATATAAATTAATAGAAATGTAGTTAAAATGTTTAGGCTAGTTTTGGTCATAGTTTCTTTTGCAATATATGTTTTTATTCAATAAAAATAGAATAAAAACTTATTTTTGTTTTCTTTATTTTACCTGGGTCTTTTCTATCCCCTCTTACTTTTGTTTTAATCTAATTTTAGCCCTAATAAAAAATAGTGAAACTTATTCAAATCAATAGAATTGTTTGGGGTAGTTTCAACCATAGTTTGTTTTGCAATATATGTTTTTACTTTTTATTCAATAAAAACTTATTTTCCTTTCCTTTTTTCTGGGTTTATGTCCCATTTTTTTCCTTGTTGTTTTTCTTTTATTTTAATCTAATTTTAGTCTTAAGATAAAATAGTGAATTTTATTTAGATTATAATTTTTTTTATTCTAACCTAAGTCATTGATTATTTTATTAAAAAAATTAAATAACCTTGTTTAAAAAAATCAAGTGGCTATTTTTTATATGTTCCTTTCAAACACTATATAACAATAACATGGTTTTTAGTAAAATGAATTAGTTATACTATATTCATCTTAATCCCTTTTATGATAATTTTTTTTAATTTAAAACCTTGTTTTCCTGAATTCCGTGACTATCATCAGTGCAATTGAGACTCTATTTTTCTGATTTTCACCTTTATAGGAAGCATATATACATTTTTCATTTCAATAAAGTCAATTGAAAAAGATGAATTAAAAAATATTTTCAAAAATAACCTAAATTAACATAAAAATATATAACTTAAATAAATAATGAAGCCTGTTAAAATAAACTCTATACTAACACAAATGATATCTAATTTATATTGCCTCTTTTTTGTTAATTAATTGTTTTAACCTTTAATTAAATTAAATTATATATTTTATTGTATAAGTTAAATTAATGTTTTTCCTATGCAAACTGCTATAAACTTATAATATGATTGGGTAAGAAATATGATTGATGAAATAATTGCATGACTTGATAAAAATATGAATGGGTGGTGAAAAAAAATGAACGCGTGAGAAGAAAGAGTGATGAGGAAATAAGCATAAAGTTTTCTTGGGCTAAATTAATTAATAATAGTTAAAATTGACAATCAAATCTACACCAAAATAAAAGGTCAGGGAGAAATCAATGGACAGAAAGAGAGACATGAATATTGTCTTATGTCACAACATTTCAAAGCAACTCTAGGTGGGTAAGATATATTAGTAGATCGGTAAAATTAAATAGGAGAATAAAAATGCATACCTTGTTGAAGAAGAACCTTCTAACACATGTTTATATCTAATTCCACAACATGGATGTTGACATCTACTACAAATAAATTCATTCTAAAATACATAATTCATAATTTTGAGGTCGCTGATCAAAGAAAATGAATAAAAAATATTGAAAATAAATATGATGTATGAATGTTATCATATAATCATTTTTTATATATATTAAAAGAATAGTGTCATGAGGACATATATATCTATCATAGACAATCAATATAGATAAAAGAAACGAGATCATGAGTGAAAAAGATATAATTTTTGTTGAGTGGTTCTAGAAATAATCATAAATCATATGGCAACTATAACAACTCACCACGTTATAAAAATAAAAGGTAAAAAGCAATGGAAAAAACTTCAATTTTAACGTAAAGATGACTACCTTTTTCATATAAAAAGCAACATATCAACAAAATCCACCTTTTTCAAAAACCTGCAATAAAACTAACAAAGGAAGAAATATTAGAAGGAATTATACATGAATGCAATGAAACTAACAAAAGAATAAATATTAGAAGGAATTACATGTGAAGTTGAAAGAGGAAAATGAAAACTCGCACAAAAATTGAAACGAAAAAAAGAAATGAGAGGGGGATAATAAGTAGCATGGGTTCTCACTAATTGAGGGAAAATGAAAGGGTTGATGGCTATTAATTAATTGATGGAACAGAAATAGTGTAGGTGAAACAAAACAAAAAAAACTAAAAGATGAAATTAAATGGGCAGAATTAGTATCATCATATTATAAATTATGAATGAAGTGTACTCAATTAAATTATGAATAGAGGGCGATACAACTTTTTTTTTATTGCTTTAGATAGTAATTTATGAAGGGACATACACCCATTAAATTATGGGTTTTAATCTTCTTTTTTTCAGTTTAGAATTTGTAAACTTTAACTAACTATAATTGCTTGGATGTTCAATTAGAGATGAGGAATTTCTCTAAAACATGCCGCATAAGCATAATAGAGGCTTATAAACAACTCAAGGTTCTATTACAAAGATAGCATAGATAGTATAGAGATAGATAGATATAGATAATTTTATATGACATTCTATTTATATACTTTTTATAATAATATGTTTAACCGTTTTGTCAAAAAAAAATAATACTCTTAAACGTGTCAAAAATATATGTATATCAATATGTTCAAATGCATAAAGATTTAGCAGATTTAAGATTTAACACAAAGTACAAAGTTAATAAAGTTTTAGTAAATCTCTCTCATGTTACATCATCCTTCTCTCTTGTGTTTAAATATACAATTTTTTTTTTGTTACGATGCTAATCAAACAAAAACGGAAATAAAATACTCTCTTAAAAATAAGGTATGGGTCATATTCTTAAGAAGATCATTCGGAGGAAAAGCATCAATAAGAAGGTATGCATTCTCAAAAGTTAATTCATTTAACTTAACATTGTGGAATATTTTTTATAAATAAAATAAATTATATTTTTCAATTAAAATATATATAATTATTTAAATTGACAATATAACCTATATATTATTTTTCCTTACCAAAAAAAAAACTTTCTATTATTTTGATCTCCCACATTTTCTAACTTGTATTCCCTAATCTTTTTTAGAGTACATGATTAGTCGTCCTTTGGTATTGTGGTTGTCGACATGTATCTGAATTGTTTGAAAACATTGGGTGCATGATTGACAGTTTTTAAGTAAAAAAAGAGATTACACACAAGTGATATGTCCGATATGAACTTAACATTCATGGGAAGACTTGCGAAAAACAAAAACTATGAAAGAAAAAGAGGTACCATTGGGTGCAATTTAGAAGGTTGCTTTACAAATTCAAGGTGTGGGAAAGAAATATGTAAGGGGCGTTTGTTTTGCTGCTTAAGAAAACATTCTTGGTGTCTGATGCTGAAAAATAAACATTTCTTTATCTGGTAGAAGGGAGTCTAGAAAAAAAAGGCTGTTATTTTTTTAGTAATACAATTTTGCAACACATGTGACTGCAAAAAATTGTTTTGCCTGTACTTTTTTTTTGTTACAAATGTTAATAGATACTTTTATGGAAAAATTTAGTGTCGCTCTGAATATTTATAAATAATATATATGCATGTGTTAATAAAATAGTTAATGTTCATTTATACACTAGACAATTACCCATCCTGATCGTGCTTAGGACCATCACTGTAAGGACGTATTAGAAAAATATAAAGAAGTTAGGAAATAAATAAAAAGACCGTGGACAAAGCAATGTCTAACACTTTTGGGAGAGTTATACCAAAATTTATACACTAAAAATAGCGAAAAATTGACCAGTATTGTTGATAGTGGTGTTGAGATAAATTTCAAAGTTCTTCTTAAATTGATGTTTTAACGATAACAAACTCATTTGAATTAAAGAGATCAGTATGATTCTAATTCATGTTAGATTCTAACAAATTTCTTTGAGTGTTCTTTATAACAGTATATTAGTATGATTCTAATTCATGTTAAATTCTAACAAATTTCTTTGAGTGTTCCTTATAACAGTATATTACGAATGCACAAATATCCAAGAAACTTGAATCTTGACATCATCAAATGTTAAAGAGGGCTTCAAATTGATTATAAGAACTTGAGAATGAGATCAAAAACATCTATAAAATCAAGATTAATTGCACTTGAGGTTGCAAATAAGGTAGATCATAAGAGTTACGAGATTGAAATTCCAAAGACCATAAGCAAGTCAAAAGGGACATCATAATGGGAAATTCAGAAAACATCAAAAGAAATGACGACGGAAACATAACCAGAGGTGCATAGGAAGTTCAGAAGCTGAGAAGCAATGCTCAACGACTAGTTTTAAATATTTATTGGTCCACAAGGCAAATCACAAAGACATAACAACATACATATTTCTAACGGTTGGTTCCTTGCTTCCTCGTCGAGATTGAAGCTCTGTACAGAGCACATTCATTCAAACGAGAACATATCTCTAAACAACACAATCTCTCAACGAAAATCTTTTATGTCAAGAATCCCTGCATCTGAAAAAACCACATTACTTGAAAAAAAAATCCAAACATCTTCTCAACTCAAGATTAATTTCTCAATCATTAAATAGTGATCACAGATACACTTAAGCCTCCATTATATCTTTGGAACATTGGTTGAAAAGTTCAGATTCATCTGTGTGTGATCAGATTGAACTTAGAGAAACCAAAGGTCATATTTATCTAGTGTGATCGGTTTGAACCTACAGAGAGATAAGGATAAAGAGAGACGTCGTTGTTAGATCCAATTGATTATTTGTAAATATCAAGATCACAAGAACAACCGTGTTATCAATTGTAAAGCTTTATTAGTCCTCTTGAGGGTATAAAGGTGGATTGTGTGGTGGCTTAAAGTCATAAGAGGTTGTTTGAAATTTGTATGGTCGCGTAGACCAAAAAATAAGAGAAAGTGTGCATAATCTGAGAGGTTATCTTAGACACTAGATTGGCAAATCTCGCAATCAGTAGGGATTAGACTAGCCCAACTAAGTGGACTAGTGTAAATTGTTTTGTGTCATCCTCTTTATCTCTTAACTCCCTTATGTGCTAGTTCATAAGCAAGTACAGTCAATCAAATCTATTATTGTATTAAATATATTTTGATACATACTTCACATCCTCATATTTAAACATTTTCTTAGGGTTTAAAAAACAACCAATTTTTTGAAGAGTCGCAGTTCAAACTTGATTTTTTTGTGATTTTTTTTGTTACTTTAATGATGGATAAACAAAGACAATATAATTGTACAAGGTGAAATGTATTAGGAGGAAGAAGATTACATTTTTAACAAGGAAATTTATAATAATAATATGTATATACAATGATCGTTTCCAACTTTTATTTAATAAACAATGTGAAAATGTATTATGTTCAAATAGATTAAATTCTATTCGCCAATCAGGGAGGAGAATAAAAAACATACATCGTGAGACGTACATGACCTCTTTTGATTACCTGGAGTTTAACCACGTGGCCTTAAATTCCCACAACAAACATCGCGAGACACGTCCGTTCGACGACATGCGTTGGTACTTCAGTTGGATAGAGTATGACCACAAGATAATTCATCACCATTTGTTAGAGCGTGCGATGAGACAGTATGGACGTATTCAGACTATTTTGAGGCATCCTTCCACCGTACCACAACCGAACATCTCTTAGATAAGTCAAGCATTCCAATATTTTTTTGGTGCATGTTATACGCGAGAACATGTAGGGTCTATTTCTAGAGGTACAATTACAATTCGTATTGGGATAGAGTATCTCATCCTAAACCAGTGGCTCAGATTTAGGGAAATCCGCCTAAGCGAGCAAATGTGGAGGTTGTGGTAGAGGATGAGCATGCCGTAGATACTTTGGATACATTGCAACTAGTCAAGGGGTTAGGACCTTTTGCCTGGATGGGAAGGAAAATGGTACCACCTACGAGGATATATATGGTACTATGCAACAAATTGTCGAGAAACAAAGTTGACCAATCATAATCGTGCATCATGTGATAGGAAGGCATTCCGATGACTTTACATGTGCTTTGATTTTTCTTGTTTCTCATGAATAATGTATATTGGTAATATCACAATAATTATGCCCTCTTGATCGTGCATAAATATTTTTACTTTTGAACGTGGAGTGAATTATGCATAATTTTATGTCATTTTGAATGCTGAATGTATAGCGTGTTTAAAAATGTTTAAGTGTGTTTGAGTGTGATCTCATTTGCTATGGCAAAACAACTAGGTTTAGCGTAGTTTTGTTATGTTCTATTGTGTTTGTGTGATTAGTGCGTTTGACATACCTTTACAAACCCTTATGTTATGTGCTGCGCAATATGTTTTTTAGTTCGATGCAATTAACACCATAACTTTCCATTTTTGATTCGGTCTGTAACCTCTAAACATTGATCAAGATTTAAGTTCCAAACACGAGCAATTACTGCCTAAATTTTAGTAAGGACATTTTTGACATATTGAAGGACAAGTAAACCATCAAATTGATCTATGCATTTGTAAGTCACTCTTAAATTGATTCCCTAACTCTATTAAAATTTCAAACTAATCATTAACCTTGTCAAAATTTTCTTAATTATGTCACTATCTTTATGTTTTGGTCCATGACGAAGGACTTAATTGGGACTGAGGAGCTTCTGACAAGGATAGATAAAAATTAGCTTGGAATATTAACCGAGTCGGAGACTAATTTAAGAGTGATTCACAAAGACAAAATCAATTTAATTGTTTTTAAAAGTTCTTACATATCAACTTTCCCTTTCCATAATAGGATCTTAGAACGAGAACCACTGCCACGAATCGTAGAACCCTAGAGCCACTTGCCACATCGAACTCAATTATACACAAAAACAAGTAGTACAACGCTTAAACCATTGCAACATCTTCATCGAATCTACACCGCACAAATAATCCCATCATCACATACTCAACTGTTCAGATCACATCATTATCTATCCCCAACGGTGTCAGATCTTGCAGTAGCATCACTACCATGAGGACGCAATCCCTCACATCATCAACGATATATTTATAGTAGAACCATTCACGCTCTGTGCCCTACTTCGCAAATTTCCATTCTCGATTTACCACCATAAACCTCATCGGAAGCTACTAGTGTTTCGTTTTCTCTCTCTTCTCTGCAACGTGACCGTTCTCTCTCAAGGTATTTCGATTGCTTCGAAAACTCTTGATTAGGGTTTATACTCTCAAACCCCAGGGATTCTATATTCAATTAGATTTACTGGTTCTGTTTTTTTTATCGCATTTCAAATTATCTGATATTTTTATCTCAGGGCCTGTTTGGATTGTTTCAATTCACTTATTTGAACTTATTTAGTGGAATAATTGACTTATTTGACCTTATGTTGTGGAATAAGTTTTGTTAGGCGGTTCTTAGATAATTTGTGAAAACGATTTAAGTCATTAGTCATAAGCTGTTTTAGCTTATTTTCATAAGTTCTCCAAATAGCTTATGAAAAAAACTTATAGCTCATACAAAAATTATTTAAATTCAATCAATCTTTTGCTATAGAATAGCTTATAATAAGCGCTTATCATGATCAACGCCTGTGCTAATTAAGCTGCATATAAGCTGTTCATCCAAACAGGGCCTTACTGCATTGCAATGGTAGAAATTTGGTTAATATTTTTTGTTTTGTTTTTTGTGGATTCAGATTTTTTGTTCAAGTATGGCAGATAGTGAAACAATGGTTGCAGAAGCATCTGCTGCTGAGACGTATCCATCAGATGGTTACAACAACACTTCTTCGAATCCTGTTCCCGAGGCTGGTGCTAATGTTCCCGCTCCTGCCGAGGTTGCAGGAGAAGCTGCTGCTGCTGCTCAGCCCAATTCAGGCTATGCATTTGCTTATTCTGGTGATGGGAATGCTTATAATGCTGGGGATCCTAATTCTGTACTACAAGCTCAATTTAGTGCAACAAATGAGTCAAAGCAAGCTGCTGGAGTACCTAATGAGGATTCCAGTCTGGTTGGAAAGGAAGCTATGGATTCTGCTATGGTCTCTGCTGATCATTCATCTGTAAATGGCAGTGTTGATACAGTTGGACTTGAAAATGGAAATGCATCAGAGAATGTTGATGGGTCAGCTGATGAGAAACAACTCACAGATGCTTACGGTATGTATATGCCTTTTCTGTCTGTTATGTTAGCATACTCTTCGGGAAAAGTGAAGTTATTTCGTTTTTATTGTTATTGGAGTTTTATTAATAAAAAAATCAGAGTTCAATGCCAAGGTTATGTATAGAGCTTGTAAGTAATATAATTAACCAATGAAGGAGTCAAGGACTTAAGATTCAAGCGGTTTATTATTAACCAGCAAATAGTTCATTTAGGCTTTGTAGTTCATGTAAGCTTGTAAGTATACAATTGCATATCAACGTTGAGAATTAATGAATTTTCACCAATATTCATATATGGAAATAAGAAACTTTTAATCGCTTCCGGTAACAATAGTGTTGTCAATTGCACACAGCGGATAAAACAGTAACGGTTTGTTAAAATTCCGCTATGCTATAGTGGCATAGTGCCGCTATAGCTGCTATTTAGCAACACTGGGTCAGAAGCTTTATTTTTTCATGCATTGGAGGTGGTGTTTAAGGCTATAAGAATTCGTCTTACATGTTTCTAGGACTTGGAGAAAAGATGTGAAAGGCTACTTCCATTTGTTTTTGTCTCAAGTGACTTTGAAATTTTTCCAGGCCTAAATTTGTAGTTTGATTTGGATCTTTACCATATTGATATAATAAATAGGTTTATTAGGTGTATAAACACATTCATACGTTTAAAGTTTTTTCCGTTTTATTGGTTTACCAGTGCAACAAGATACCATCACTATGGTTTGTAATTTGGTGATCACATATTCTAAGCCACTTCTGCGATTTCTGGATGTCTTCTATTTTACCGAGTTGACTGATTCAGGCCTAAACATACACGTCTTATCTCCATACATCTTGTTTTTAATATTACCTTGTTATTAATTATTCACAAGCATATTGCTTTTCAACCAAGTTATGGTTTTGCTGCTAATCATTTATCTCACGTTTAACAGCTGTGTTGTCTGCTGAAGAAGATCGATTGTGGAATATTGTAACAGCTAATTCTTCTGATTTTACTGCTTGGACTTCTTTGATTGACGAGACAGAGAAGGTGGCAGAGGTATGCTATGTTGACCCAATTTTTAAGACATGAATTACATGTCGAGGATGTGTTATTGTTACACTTGTTTCAGCTTTGACTGACTTGGATATTTGGATATGTCTCTAATGGCATTGTCAATGCCAGCTTTAAGGACTTGCTAGTATCCACTTGTTTCGTTAGAGACTTGAATATGTCATGTGTTATAGCTATCGATGCATACAAAAGATGAATTTTGATTCTTTTTATTCTTTTTTTTGCTGGGGTATATTTGGGTGGGTAGGCTGATACTGGAACTTATCTAGTGTCTTGGCTTATTATGTGAATTTTTGCTTGTTATTATTCAAGTTGGCTTCAGCCAAATGCATGCGGTGTTACCTGTTTGAGAATTCTCAGATTCTTTTGTACTCCCGTAACCATTACTTGTTAACCATTAGGATGAAGCAATATAATATGGAGGAATCAAAATAAATGACTGATTCTCGATGTTTTCATATTAGTTAGATATATGACATTTATGCATATACTACGTGTGCAATGTGATGGATAATTTATATTGTTAAATACTTAAACCTGCATCTGTTTAACGGGGTGTTTTGATTAAGAATGTCTATAATGTACACACAAGTTATGCGGGCGATTTCTCTGGTTCTGTCTGTCGGTATATTATTTTTAAATCCGCTAGTATATTATTTTTTCCTTCTTTTGTCCCTTATTACAAGATGCTTGTAGTTGTATTTTTAGTGGCAAACTAATGTGATGTATTTGATTTTATTATTGATTTATTTTATGACTCATGGTTCTCATATAATGATTTTTCTATTGAAGAACAATATTTTGAAGATGCGTAGAGTCTATGACGCTTTCCTAGCAGAATTCCCTTTGTGTTATGGGTATTGGAAGAAATATGCTGACCATGAGGTGCGCCTTGGCTCTGCTGATAAAGTTGTTGAAGTTTATGAACGTGCTGTTCAAGGGGTTACATATTCAGTGGACATGTGGTTGCATTATTGCATATTCGCTATAAGCACCTATGGAGATCCAGACACAGTTCGTAGGTAATAGAGGCTTATTTACATGTTACCTTAATATTTTCTATGATCGGATTTTTTATTTACTAGGCTCAGCTGTTTCTTGCTTGCTTTCTAACCTGATTTCAGAGACCGTGCAACAGTACCATCTCCTTTTTATGGCGGAAAAGCTTTGATGGGATTGCATGTCAGAATGTTTTCCATTCTGATGTTTAAATCCTTGGTTTTGAGTCCACTATGTATAGTAGTTGAAATTTTGGGTCCATTTTCCCCAATAAATTTTTCAATTTGATTTCAAACTTCATAGTTGTGTGGAAGGGTTCTATTTCCCCCCCCCTTTCCTGTTGAAATGGTTAGCTGTTTTTATCTTTGACACTATGAGGTGTATCAATTTGCAAATTGCTGCTGGGAAGATCTCGTCTGGTTAAGGGCTAGATGGCCTCTATGACTGCTCCATTTCTCGGACATTGTATGATTTTTTGCAGGAAGGTAAATGCAGCGTTTGGATGTCTTATATGATGTTACGAGTGATTTGTTTGTTACCTTAGAACACTAGTGCTGCTGTTTCCCATACATGGATGTGCATCAGTAAATGGATGCTTTAAGTTACAGATTAATCAAGACTGCTTGCTTATTTCAGGCTTTTTGAACGAGGATTAGCTTATGTTGGAACAGATTATCTTTCATTTCCTCTTTGGGATAAATACATTGAATATGAGTACACGCAGCAAGACTGGGCCCGCCTTGCAATGATTTACACCAGAATATTAGAGAATCCAAATCAGCAGTTGGATCGATATTTCAACAGGTAATTACTTGTTTTAATTTAATATTATCATTCCACTTCATTTGTTTCCCAAAAAGAATCAATTACTATTTTTTGTTTTATTTTTCTACATATCCCCTTCTACTATCTCCTATATTTTCCCCGAAATAAATTACTTCATCACTGTAAATGGTGTTGCAGCTTCAAGGAGTTGGCTAGTAATCGACCTCTTTCAGAATTACGGACAGCTGATGAAGCTGCTGCAGTGGCAGGTGTTGTTTCAGAGGGTACTGACCAAGGTGTTGAAGGAGAGGTTCGTCCTGACGGTGCAGATAATTCTCCCAAACCTGCAAGTGCTGGATTAACAGAAGCAGAAGAGTTGGAGAAGTATATCGCCATTAGAGAAGAGATGTATAAGAAAGCTAAAGAGTTCGATTCTAAGATCATTGGTTTTGAAACAACTATCAGGAGGCCCTACTTTCACGTACGGCCTCTTAATATTGGGGAGCTTGAAAACTGGCATAATTATCTGGACTTTATAGAAAGAGAAGGTGACTTGAGCAAGGTAACCAAACTGCTTTCTTATAAGTGCACATTCTGTTCTATTTTTTCCTGTTATAGATTGACTTACAGTAAGTAATATCTGCTGTATCATATGTCTTATAAGTGCACATCCTATTCCGTTGGATGAAGAAACTTTTTAATCGGGAATTGAACTGAGACTAAAGCATGGGCCTCCAAATTGGTTTCTTGAGGCTAAGTACTTCAAACCCTAATTTGTCAGTGGACATTCTAGGTTTGTCATGTGTTTGCAAAAGTTTATTTTTAAAAGTGTGAATGTTATGAATGCAGGTATCTTCTAATCTTCATAATCACCTGTCTCAGGCAAGGAGGGTCCCTCTTTTCATATACGAGGGGCCTCTCTGTCCCGCCACGGAGTATTTCTAATGCTTTGGATTTTCCTTTTATGCTTCTCTTGATTATTTTGCTTGCATTTACATTGTTGGACAATTTTTATGATGTGTTCTTTTCTTGTTTTGTTGTTTGTGGATCAGATTGTCAAGTTGTATGAGAGATGTGTCATTGCCTGTGCCAATTATCCCGAGTACTGGATACGCTATGTTTTGTGTATGGAAGCTAGTGAAAGTATGGATCTTGCAAATAATGTTCTCGCTCGGGCGAGCCAAGTTTTTGTCAAGGTAATTTCTTCCAAATGTCAAAGCTTCAGTTTTAGCAGCCATTTGCTACTTTTTAGTGTTATATTCATCTGTCCTGTTTTTAAGCTAAGTGAATGGGCAAGAAACACACATATATAATGGACTCTAATACTAGCCATAGGATAATAGTTCATGAAACTTGATCTAGTGTGTCAATACACCAGGTTGGTTTTTTGTTTACCTGACTGTAAATGGTGAAGTGGCATCTTATATTTTTGAGCTTTCTGTTTATATGATTTCTTTAGTTTGGAGATAATTGAAAGTTCAGTTGTCTTTTATTTCCCCACTTGGGCCTTCTTTTAGCCGAGAATAGAAATCTTATGTACACCGTGTTGCCAATGACCCATTTTGTATAAGTGAAGGCTTATGAATGATATTTTTTTTTATCTCGCCTGTCTTACACAAGACATATGATCCCTTTGAGGTTGTGACTAGCTAGTGATTCAATTACTCACTTCCTTTTCATGAAGGTATTGGTATTATGTCGTAGATCAGTTATCCTGAAAGCCTAAAATGCCAGGTCACATGTACCAAGAGTATTTTCATATCACTGGCAAGCTTTTTGTTGTGGCTCGTCAGTGAATGGTGTTTATTAATTTAGTCTTGATTTATAAAAAGCAATGTTCATGTATGCTTTGTTTATAAGCATAATTAGCTCAATTGCATTTCTTGTGTGAGAGGCGTTTCCCTTTGTTTTGTTGCTACTTTATAATTTTTTCCTTGTTATAATGCAGAGACAACCCGAGATACATCTTTTTTGCGCTCGGTTCAAGGAGCAGGCTGGAGATATAGTTGGCGCTAGAGCTGCGTATCAACTCGTACACACTGAAATTTCTCCAGGTCTTCTTGAAGCAATAATCAGGCATGCCAATATGGAACATCGACTGGTATGCTGACTTACGAAAGCGTTAACAAATTGTGACTCAATTTTTGCTTAAATTTACAGCTTTTCCATTCCATGATATTGCAGGGGAAGTTGGAGGATGCCTTCTCTTTGTATGAACAGGCCATTGCCATTGAGAAAGGAAAAGAACATTCACAAACACTGCCAATGTTGTTTGCTCAGTATTCTCGATTTGTTTATTTGGTAGGTTTGGCAGCATATTTGTATTCTTCGCTTGTTATGCAGTCTTGTTTTGTTTCAGACATTTCCACATTTGGCTATAGAACATGAAATAAGGACAGTTCTTTTAATTAACTTTAGCTACTGTTTTTGTTGACCTGTCTGGATCCTGCTAAATGATGATTATTTCTGTGAGCCTCTCATTTATCCCAATAAATAGATATGATTCTGTACAAAAAATCACAACCTCAATTTTAGATGACCATTTTTATATTATTTAACAATTTTCTAGCTTTATGCTTCAGTTGCTTTGCTCGTTCGTGTGAAAATTGTCTTGTCTTGTTTTGAAATATTCTCTCATTCTGTCATTAGGCTTCTGGGAATTGTAGTTTTTTGCTTCAGTTGCTTTGCTTGTTTGTGTGAAAGTTGTCTTGTCTTGTTTTTGAAATATTCTTTCTCCTTCTGTCGTTAGGCTTCTGGGAATTCCGAAAAGGCTAGAGAGATTCTAGTTGGGGGGCTTGAGAATGCTTCACTGTCAAAGCCACTACTTGAGGTTTGTCTCAACTTTCACTTTCTATTGGTACTTAACTAATAGTATTATGCACTTGGCAATTTTTCTCTTCTTCTTTTCAAATGTTTTTCATATCTAATGAGATTATTTAACTTCATGTCTTACACAGGCTTTATTGCATTTTGAGGCTATTCAACCCCAGCCAAAGCGAGTTGACATTGACTTTCTAGAGTCACTGGTTGTAAAATTCATAACACCCAACCCAGAGAACCCTGGTGTAGTAAGTGCAACAGAGCGCGAGGAGCTTTCTAACATTTTTCTGGAGGTGATTTCATATGAGGATGTTCAATATTATATATTTTTTAGTTTCCTTGAGTAATGCTGGGGACACCTACTCTGAAGCACCCACTTCACGTCACATCTCAGTAAACAACTATAAATTTGTTTAACCAACAGTGGACCTGTAATCAATCAATGGGTTTGTGACAGGTTTTATTATGTGTAGGCAGTCCAATGGTTAATGTGTTCAGTAAACTTGGGTTGATAAAGTGACCATATAACCAAACATGATGGATGGTCTAGTTCGGTTTTACTTGGGTTTAATCTTGACCATCCATGTAAGATTGAATGCTCAATTCTTTCCTCTTCCATCTCTGGCAGCCTCTATTGTCTGGTCATCTTCATTTTTTGGTGAACCAGCAACTTTTTTTCTTATTGTTTTCTGTTCTCACTTCTTTGTTCTGTATTCTGTCTTTCTTTGAGTCTATCCCTTTTCTCTTTTTCTTGTTCTCTTATTTGATTCTGTTATGTCTTTATTCTGCATGTTTAATCCCTGTTCTCCTTTAATCCTCTGACTCCATTCTAGTAATGGCACGTGAAGAGCGAGCTTCAAAGTGTTTGTGTTTTTCCTTTCTTCCTCTTGCAGTGTTTTAATTTTTATGCTGCAGTTTGATTGGTATAAACGTGTCTGGGTTATATTTTTAATATAACCGCACTGCATACCATCCCCCAATATTTGATTAACTGCACACCACACCAATAATTAATAAAGATAATTAGGTAAAAATAGTATTCTCTTCAGTTTATAGTCTTTTCTTAATATGTTTGTAATGAGAAAAAATGACACTCATTGTGAAATAGAGGGAGTAATAAATAAATTTGTTTCTTGGAAGGTCTTCCTGTTCCGTTTATGCCATACCTTAATTTGTTAATAAATGTTAGCAGTATTATTAAGTTCTTATGAATTTTCTGTTGTTTTTTCAGTTTCTAAATCTCTTTGGAGATGTTCAATCTATTAAAAGGGTTGAGGATAGACATGCCAAACTGTTCTTGCCAAACAGGGGCTTGTCGGAGTTGAAAAAACGTCATGCAGAGGATTTCTTAGCCTCAGATAAAACTAAAGTGTCGAGAGCTTATTCTGCTCAATCACCTGCCCAATCTGTAGCGGGTGCATATCCAAATGGACCTAACCAATGGCCTAACTATGGAGTACAGCCTCAAGCTTGGCCAGCAACCACTCAAGCACAAGGACAACAATGGCCTGCTGGCTACACCCAGCAGCAGGTAAATTGGTTTTTTCCCCCAACTATTTTGCTTGTGTTGCTTCCCTAGTTCAAATCCTGGTGTTGCATGGTGTTTGTCTACGACGTGGGCGAAATTGTTTTATAAACTAGTCAGTCTTTCTTGCCGGGTTGTGCAATATAAACTTTTTTTTGTTGTTTTTGGAAATAGTGGTGTACACAGGTGTGTCGTGACCTTAATCCATGAAGCATTAAAATTTGAAAACACCATATTAGCCTTGTTGAAATGGAATTTGCGCCATATCACATTGTAATGAGTTGATTACCCTTTTAATTATATTTGCCTTGAGCCCATATAATACATCTTCATGCATTTTTATCTACAGAAAATCATGTCATAAATGCTCTCCATTCATGCTATGCCTGACAGTTTCATAAGATGTCATGTCTGTTTTCTAGATTTAAACATTTGTCGCACTTATATTGTATGTTTGACACTGTTTGTGCATTCTAGAATGATGAGGTATTTCTGTTCTGAAGTTATCCATTCTGATTGAATCCAGGCTGCCGCTTCCTACGGGGCTTATGCTGGATATGGAGGCAACTATGCTAGCCCACAATTGCCTGCATCAGTTCCACAAAGCACTGCTTATGGGGCCTATCCTCCTGCATATCCTGCACAGGTGAAAAGCTGTTTCAGCCCTTATGTTTTGGAGATTATTGTTTGCCTGATATGTTTCAGCTCTATAGTTCTTTCTTGCGAGTGTTAATTACAATTTTGCTCTGTTGAACAAGGTAAAGCAAAAAAGTAAGGGGAATCATGTGATGGTGTCTGTGTGTGTGTATAGTAAGATAAAAGAATGTAAAATAATATTGAACATACATTTGTTTTATAAGGCCTAAGCTTTTTTTTATGATGGAACATGTGCCCAGCGTATCAGGATTTTCATTGAGTTGAGTTTTATCAGTTTAATAATTGCACTAATAGTACTTAAGTTTGGTTTCATTTCTCAGTTGTATTTGACTTCTCTGACCTTTTGTTACTCTTCCATTTCTATATTTCTGCTAAACCTGAGTACTGCGAATCTGATTAGTGTTGATTATTTTTTCTGAATTACAGCCGGCATTGCCTCAACAAAATTATGCACAGCCTGTTGCAGCCCCGACACAGCAACCTGCAGCTGTTCCTCAGGCATATTACGGGAATTACTACTGAGTTGACAAAGTGAGATAGCTACTGTTTTTGCTTCCTGTAATTTTTGCCTTTTGTAGGTAATTGGTTTTAGGTAATTTGGAGCATAGATGCAGTGTAACTTTAAGTACTACTGAGTACCGAGGATAGATAATCTTTTTGACTAAATTATGTTATTTGTTGCGCACACGGTTTTCTTGATATTGTTCTTTTCTTGGTTTCGATCTTACACTTATTCTGACTATTACCGGATTCTTCATCTAATTTGTAAGCCTTGATGAATGAAAAGTATTCTAAAAGACTGGCTTGATTTAAAAAAAGAAAATTCCATTAGAAAAGTATAAAAAATCGTGGATCACAATTTTGCGTAGGTTTTGATTTAAAAAGACCTTTAGATGCGTCTAATATATCAAAATATCATTTCTCTAAAGCAAAGCCTATGAGTGATCCATCTATTGAATAACCTACAAAATAAAGAACAGATTGAATCCATAAAATCGGAGGGAACTTTTTTGGCTGCAAACACAATTCTAGAAAACTATTTTGCATCGAAGGTAGAAGATTTTCTGCTGTCTAAGGATGTCCAAAGATACAATCCTATGAAGGAAGCATCCACAGTTTCCACCATAATGTGAAGGTGGATTTATAACCCTAACAACAACCGTGCGCATAAAAGTTTTGAAGCAATGGTTTGCGAGTTGCGACTTCTGGCACCTTGATCAAGGTTCCTTGAGACATCAAGAATTCCACTTTATAGGAAGAATTTTGTACAAGAAAATAGGGATTGAAACGAGACATAAAAAAAGGTTTTCATAACAATCGTGTCCTCCACTTCTATATATTATCTTGTGAAGTACCTTCGTTCTAAACATTTATTAATCTATTTTTAGAACAAAAATTTAGAGTGAGTGGATGGTGGCTAATCCAAAGATGCATTTATCTCCTTCAAGGACACCAATACGACTTGAACCGGAAACTTTGTTTGTAGGCGAAACAATATAAGTCAATGAAAAATGTGATTATAAAAATAATGTCCAAATATTTATTTATTTTTGAGAAATATCTGAGCATAAATTTAGATTCAAATACATTTAAAATAAGATATGATTAGAATATAATAATTTATTGAAGAAATTATGTTTAAGATATTTTTAGGATTGGTAAAGATTTGTTTTTCTTTTATTGCAATTTTTTTATCAAGGAAAATAAAACATGACAAATGGACTAAACTATCCGTTGTTTGAACATCCCATAAGTATTTGTAAGCAAGATGATATTCAAGTGAAGAGGAATATCAATTCACATCTTTAAAGAGTCACCATTAGAAGCGCACATTCATCCCCTCATCTCAAGGTATGATTAAATGAGATCACCCAAAAAAGAAAAGTGAACTTAAGAGTCATTTTTTATGATGATCCAAATAGCTTAAAGTTAAGCTAATAAATTAAAAACTCGACCTCACAATGGGAAAAAAAGAAGAAGATGTTAGTTAAAAACGTAATATTGGTATAGATGCCAATAAATTGTTCTTTGTGATTTCGTACATGCAAATACTACAGTTGTTTTTTCATGCCTCAAATGGGTATTAACATTACATCATCAGTATGGAGAACATAGATAGATAACCTAAAAATAGTTTGTTTTATCCAAATAAAGCAGTACTCTCTCTGTAATAACGAATTTAGAAGAAACCGTAAAAAACCCTACAAAAAGAAGTACTCTCTCTGTCACAAACAAAGTCCAAACAAGTCTATTTATTCATGCATCTCCATCCGTCCATCTACGTTGACTTGAAAATAATCTGACCCATTAAATTTTACGTTACTATAGAGTAATAAATAAATAAATAAAAAACTTCATAAAAATAAATTAAATCTCTTACACCTAATCCAACGGCTACGATTTCGTCCTAAACCCCTCACAAAATATTTATATATAAAGAAGAAGAAAGAAGAATCTTTCACTATTTTCTTCTCTCATTCACTCTTCGATCTATTTTCGCTTTACTTTGATTCCTTCGTTTTTCTTTCCGCATTCTCATATCTAAACCTAAATCACATTTTCACTTTTTTTTCTTTGAGTTTTCGAAACCCTAAATTAGAATTTAGGGTTTTCTTTTCGGTTACCTGTTTCTGGATCTGTGCAACTATGGCTTCATATCAGGGTTCAGTTAGTGCTGCCCAGGTTTTTGTTTATTTCTTTATAATTATTTTAAATTTTATTTTTTTATGAGGTTTTTTTGTTATGGATTATTGGATTTGTGTGAATTGATAGGATTTTTGTTTGTTTGATTGATTTTATAGGTTGGTTCTTACTTTGTGGGACAGTACTATCAAGTTCTGCGTCAACAGCCTGATCATGTTCATCAGTTTTACTCTGATTCGAGTTCGATGATTCGTGTTGACGGTGATTATACTGAGACTGCATCTGATGTCTTGGTAATTCATATTATTACTCACTCAAATTTGCATTTTTTTCAATTGTTTTAGGGTTTTAGATTTTAATTTCATCAGATTCGAAGTAATTATTTATTTATGCATACTCAATTTAATTCTAGCCTCTTGGTGATTTTAATCAGAATAAACCATCAATTTAGTCTCTAATTTACGCAAAAATATATGAAATTCGTCAATTTAGTCTCTAATGTATATGAAGATTCTTCAATTTAGTCTTGGTATATGAAAATCCGTCAGTTTAGTCTAACATCTAGATAGCATAGACTAAATTGACGGATTTTATATAATTTGATTGGTATTTTTGAAGGGAAAAGAATGCTGTTATATGAAGATTAAAGAACTTTTATTTTGTTTTATCTTATTAAATTAATAGATAGTTGATTGGGTTGCATTGAATTGTGTTGTGCAGCATATTCACAATATTGTGACGTCGCTGAATTTTTCGACGATTGAGATCAAGACGATCAATTCTCTGGACTCTTGGGATGGGGGAGTGATTGTAATGGTTACGGGTGTTGTTAAGACCAAGGATGTCAATAGGAAGCAGAAGTTTGTTCAAACTTTCTTCCTTGCTCCTCAGGAGAAGGGTTATTTTGTACTCAATGATATTTTTCAGTTTGTTGATGAAGATGTAGCGCATCCGAATCTGGGACCGGTGGCATCTGAAAGGATTGACTCACAGCCACATGTTTCTGCTTCTTTTGCTGAACCACCAGGTATAATTTGATTGTTGAATCATGTTTTTTGGACATTAGTTTCTGACTAGTTTAAGCAGAAATATTTGTGCTGCTATTTGTTTATACAAACTGAAACACCTAGTAAGATGATTAATGGTCTGCATTCAGTATCTTAACATCCTTTTTAGTATATGCTACTTTTAAAAAGTTTGGGATGGCAGAATTGATTTCATTGTGATACTACTTTTAAATACAAGATCATGTATTTGTATATTTATTTTTTCATTGAATTAAAGAAAGACACATGCTTCTGTGTAATAATTTCTCTGTCGTCAATCTTTTTATCAGCTTCAGACTATGGTTTTGAGGAAGAAGCTAGAGACTATGTCAACTCAGTTCATATAGATGATGATCCAGTGGACAAGTATAGTCTTCCTGAGCAGCAGCAGCAACTACAAGAAGATTTCGAGACTGAAGTAGTGGTAGATGAAACTCCTGTACAGGAGGCATCTCCACCAGTGCATAATGTTGCACATACTATCCGTGAAACCCCCACTGCTCCTGTGGAAGAGTCTTTTGAGGAACCTGCTAAGAAAACTTATGCATCTATTGTATGTACATCTTTGAATTATTTTTTATGTTTCTTTGATAACCTTTTTGTCTTAGTTTATATAATGTCAATAAAATTTCTTCATATATATATTTGTCTTAATATAATTATGCTTTGATGAATTTGTAGTTACGCGCCAAAGGCCAATCAGCGTTGTCGGCTGCTCCACAACATGCTCCACAACATTCCTTTAAAAGTGCTCCTCCTCCTTCAGAGTACAATCATGTGACACAGCCTGCTGTTCAGCAGTCAGTGGCGCAGCCTGCTTTCCAGCAGTCAAGCTCAGCATCTGCATATGTTTCAGAGTCTGGGCCTGAGGCAGCCGAGGAAGGCTACCGATTTGAAGAAGGTTTGATTCATCTTCTTAATGTGAATTTTTTATTTGTATACTTGTATTTCTATAATTTTAGTACTTATGTTGATGATGTCTGGGGAATTTTTCATTCATTCTTCTGATCATCCGTTACACGTGTTTTTTGACTGCTGCAATTGTTACCCGAAGTGCTAGTGGTTTTATTTTTTGAACGATTGTCGTATACAGCTACTTGTTGAAATATGTTTTTATGCTTGAATTGTTTTGCATAAACTTTTTATTTTAAAGGAATTTTAGAATGAAACTTCAGTATTCTCTGGTAAAATTGGTGCTTTGTTCTATCACCCTGGAACAGTATTCTATGGTAAAATTGGTGCTTTGCCTGACATGCATTATGTAAATTTGGACTCGATATTGTCTTTGAATTTATAGTGTTGTGTCATCAAGTTAACACCCGGTCTATAATTCTTCCAGAAGAAGTAACATCTGTCTATGTGAGAAACTTGCCTGCTGATATTACCGAAGCTGAGATTGACCAGGAATTTAAGAATTTCGGCAGAATTAAGCCGGATGGAATATTCATAAGGGTCCGGCAGGTAGCTCCTCTCATTACATAAAACTGAACGATGATTATATAGTTAATTATGGAAAAAAGCACAATCTAAAATAGAAATGGGTGTTTACAGGAAATTGGAGTTTGCTATGCATTTGTGGAATTCGAAGACGTTGTTGGCACACAAAATGCGCTTCAGGTTTGATGTTATTTTACTTACTTATTTTTTGCTTGTTAGACCTAATAAATGTTTGATTATCTACTGTTTCCATACCTTTAATAAATCATAAAACATATTGAAGATACCGGATGTGGATCTACTTGTTTATTTGCTCGACTAGGTTATCTGTTACATTGCAACAAATGTACAGAATCAATTTTTCTATGCCTTAAAATCAGAACATTCTTCTTTCATTTGATGTATTGTCAATTTGTCATCCTCAGATGTTTTCATATGGATATCAAGTTAAATTGTTGTAGTTCAATTTTCTATTCTTAGATTTTATGCTTTACTTGCCTGGTTAATATACATTTTCTTTGAAGGATGGTTTATCGGGTTATTGTGTATACTGAAATATGTAAATGAGGTTTTTAATTAAATTTATACTTCTAGTGAAGTCAAGTAACAATGTCTGATGCTGTAAAATATTTCTGCTAAAATAAATTCAATCCTGCTCCGCTGTATTAACATCAACTGTCTTGTACTTATGATGCAATAATTGGAGTGTCCATATTCATTTCAGATCATTTTTTTGTTCATATCTGTCTAAATTTATGCATGTTATTGTAGGCTTCTCCCATTCAACTTGCTGGGCGACCAATATACATAGAGGAGCGAAGACCAAGCACTAGCAGTGCAACTCGAGGAGGAAGTAATGTCTTACATCTTTTTGCCTCAATTTATGACTGTCAAAATTTGTGACAATTTTACCTGATATTAAAAGTTGATTGTCAGTTGTTTCTTCTATTGCTTAATGGAGACATGTCTGCCTCCTTTGCAGTAATTGAAACTATTTGGAAACAATGTCTTCATATTATAGACTTTTTTAGTGTTGCCTTTCTTTTGATGTTTGAGTGGTTTGTCTTTTCACTTTCTGATGAACTATGGAATTATTTTTTGTAATATTGATATCTATTTCTTACGTCTCTTGATCAGGAGGAAGGGGAAGAGGCAGAGGCAGTTATCCATCAGATGCTCCAAGAGGGCGTTTTGGTGGTCGTAGCTCGGGAAGGGGATATTACCAGGACACTTCAGACTACTCCAGACCAAGAGGTGACGGTTATCTTCAGCGTGGTTCACGATAGGCAAATGTCGTGAAAACATGCTTGAATATGTTATTCAAGGGCTTAGTTGCTATCTAGTGCACAACATTTTCCTTCTGTGGTTTCATGAAAAGGATTTTTACATTTTGGGTGTTTTTTTTTGAGTTAAAAGCCATTGAGACTTGCTAGTTTGTTTTTCAAGTATAGTTCAGTTAGTTCCCTTTGAATGATTTTTATGATGCCATTCAGGTGGGGAATTTTGTTATTTATATTGGCCTCATTTCGGATTGTGGATGCTTTTTTTAATGAGAAAATGTGTTTGAAAGGGAAAAAAAAGGATTTTGCAGGTTGTGATGATTGTCTTGTCATGATGCTGTGTGTTTTTCTTGCTCTTTGCCTCTGTTGAGACTTATTTTGATAGTGATGTGGAAATCTTTTTGTTCAATTTTTAATTTGGTTTAGGGCTTTAATTTGGTTGGTTCTGATTTAACATGAGGGTAAAACATTCTCTTATAACGAGTATATAGTTGCCTTCAAAAGCTTATATTCTGACTAAATAATTCATGGATGAGATTTCTTCGTTACCTATTTAACAAAACATTCCATTATTATCTGTTATCTTCAGCCCGGGTCTGCCCTTCCGTTTGACTTGAAAATCATCAGTTAAGATTTTAATTTTTTTATACTGGAAACTTGTAATGCTTTTCATTATAAATCTATATCAGATGATCAATATTTATAGGTAAAGAGAAATGAGAATTGACATCATGTATATCTCTTTCTTTGAAAGAATATAAACAATCGCCCTAGCCTATCTTGTAGACAGTTTGATGTGAGAGTTGTATTGATGGTAAAATTGAACTTGCTCTTTTAAGTGGCATAAGAGCGGTAACTCTACTGGAGATGAGAAAAATGTATTCAACGCCTAACTCTCAGGCTCTAACCCACTGCAATGCTTTTAGCAAATCTAGTAACTTTTCCAAAGTTAACTGCCATAATTGGTTGCATTTTTTACTTAATACTTTTAACCTCGTTTGTTTTATTTTTTTGCAATCCATGTGAGTGATCTTTTTTCACCATTGACCATTTGATTTTTATCATTGTGTCATCAACTTAATTTTCTCTTTAAGGGAGCTCAATACGACATAGACAATAGTTTCCTGCTCTGATCCTACACCATCCACAACCATTACTTTGATCTTGAATGCCTTTGAATCATATAGTTGGTCAACAGACTTTCCCCTCCTGTAGATTGAGATTTAAGTCTTAGTTATAGGCCATTTTTTTAGTGATGCGTAGCTTACGAAGTTTTAGCCATCAGAGCATTGTTTAGTTATTTTCTCTTCCACATCCTTCTGTTTAATTACTTCAGGGAATACAGCCCTGATGATGGAATATATCTCTTCTATAAAAACCCCTTGTAATCTCGTTTTTCCTTCATAAGTTGGTGCTTTTATTGCCAAATGAAAGGGGTAAGAACAAGTCTTAAGATAACATTTTACAAATCAGTTCGTTGGCTACTTATATGGTTACAAACTGGTAGTACGTCTAAATAACTTTTCATTCAAAGAACCGACAGCTTGTGATTTCTGGTTCTCAACAGCAGTATTGCAATACATCTCAGAGACCCTTATGTGCATCAGAATATGCTATCAGCATTTTTATCTCAGGAGTACATCGTTTTATCTTCTAAGCACCTGTAGTTGCCATAGCTCCAAAATGGAAATGTTGAGGTAAACATTGTGGGTCGTTGGAACCTGCCTCCTCGTCTTCCTCTGTGTTCCAAAGGAAACTTGCATATGCTGCTTGTACATGACTGATATCAAATACATAAGCTTTTGTTAGAAAACGTTTCCCAGTATTCAACTCGATTTAAAAAGAACTACAATAGTCTGAACTGAATGTTATGAATGAAGAAGATTATATTGTATTTGTACCTGTCATCAGGAGAGGCTTGTACTGCTCGTTCAAAATAGCTGGATGCTCTTTCTTCATCATGATGTAACTCCCAAACTAGCTTTCCATACTGTGACAGAACTTCTCCATCATTTGGATCTGCTAGTATGGCTCTGGAATAATATTCCTCTGCTCCTTCACGGTCTTGTTTGCACTGTCAAAAGTCATAACAACATCAATTTTGCATTCATCACCAATAGTTTGGTATGCACTAATAAAACCAAGTTTTCATGTTGAAAATGAATATGATTTGTTTAGCTTATTACTATGAAATAAGTAGCAGATATAGCATGTAAAAGAATTTTCAACAAATTGGCTACCACAATCAGATTTTCAACAATTGAGAGCTATACATTGAAAGAGAAGGAAAAAGAATTTACCTGATACAGAAACTGAGCATAATTCCTCAGAAACAATTGGTTTCCTGGATTTTGCTGAACCATTTTCTTGTAATATTCTTCCACCCCATGATTACTATCTCCATCATTCCCTCCAGAACCCATGGAACTATAATCACCACCTCCATTCCCTCCTCTGCAACCACCTATGCCATCACCACTCACATCAATACCAAGTCCCTTTGCAAGATACATTTCTTTATTACCAACCTTTCCCTCCTCACCAAAACTCACCCTGAAAACTCTATCCTTCACTTCATCATTCACCACCACACCACTGCCAGTACTATTCATAACACTGCTGAAATCATCATCATATCCTTCATCTTCAAAATCAGTTTCTTCTTCACGCAAGCCTGTTTGCTTTGAAAGAGAGAAAGATGGAATGGTCTCAAGGGCCAAACATCTTTGTCTCACTGAATACCTCTTAGAAGAAGAAGAGTCCATATAATTGAATCTCTCTTCATTGTTGTTACATGTAGTAGCATATGCTAAGTCTTCCAAGTTCCCTTCAGATTGAACTCTTCTAATAAACCCTTTGTTTTGTCTTTCAAGATCAGCAATGGAAGGAGAAATTGGAGAAGAAGTACATGAGAGTTTGTGATTGTGATGATGATGTTGGAGTGAAGTGGTTGGTGGTTGTAGATGCTTAAGTGCATGATAGGATTCAGGGTGAAGACTATGAGTATGATGATGAATAGGACTATCTGTGAAAGAGCCAGAAGAAGATAGGAGAGAACCAAGAACTGGTGTTGAAGAGCTTCTTAGCAACATGTTTTCTGATTGGTTGATGATGATTGAGGATGGATCAGTTTTATATGGTTGTCCTTTGATACTTTGCTTTTTGAGTACAAATATTACTACAAGGAACAAAAGGAAAAAAATACTTAGAAATTACTACATAAGCATATTTGATTTGTGAAACAGAAAACTAATTAGTGATGGAGAGAGGTAAAGGAGAAGAAAGCAATAATACCCTTTTCAGATCCCGATGAGCCCTTAAAGCAAGATCAAGAATTGGACAGGAAAGATATTTGTAGAAGTAGACAACAAATCAAAACAAATATATTTTATAAATAGAATAAATAAACCAGATCCTTTATATAAGGAAGAGAATTGTATTAGCAAGTGGTTGAATATTTGGACCTTAATGCGTGATATATGAATAGTATAAGTTTATTTTAGGTATTGAATGAGTGGTGGACAAGGAATCTAGATTAGAATTTTGATATGGTTTTCAACTCAAGTTGGAGAAAAGGAAAATATCAAGTTGGTGAGTTGTTTTGGTTGGTTAAGGGGACGGTCCATATGGAAATTGGAAAGTACTTGGTAGGAAATGTCACTGTCTTTTCCCATATGCATTAAACATTAAAACGTGATGAATGATGATAAAGTATGAATCAAGTACTACTATTGCACCAACCAACCAAAGAAGGTTCACAATCACATGGAGGGCATATCCTCAATACACCTCTTACGTCTTAACCGTCACGAGCATCTTTTTTTGTTCGTACACGAGCTAATCCTCATGCTAGTTGGACTATTCTATTTTTCACCAAAATTCATTACTAGTTGTCAACTGTTAATTAATACAGCAAGAAATATTTCTCCAAGGGAATTGGGGTTGCAATTTCCTTACGGCTTTCATGAAAAATAGACTAAAATAGTCATTTTACTTTTTTAATATGCGAATGTAACGGTTCTACATATTCTATTGATTCAGTATTACAACTTGATAATTACAATCTTTGTTAATAGAAAACAATAGGTACGTAAGAATATGTTGTAACAACAACGAGAAGAAGAATAGAACAGAGGGACTATAGAATTAGGGAGAGAAAAAGAAGTTACATCACACATATTTCATGTCTTGTTTTTTTAGCTTTCTCTTATTTATAAGAGTCTATATTCCTATTTCCTCTATTGCACATTTCATCTTTTTAACTCATTACAATGAAGTAGTATCATTATAATTCTTGAATGTGTAAAAGTTAAAAAACATATTTGAACGTGTCTTTTGTTAATCAATTTAGCCATACTTTTTTGTTGATTGGTTTGATTATCAAATGTGTTTTTTATTAAGCATTTTGATTTATAAAATTACAAATGGATGACACACTCAATGATGTTTTTGTAATTTTGATATATTCAAAGATTATGGTAACCACATCATGCATTCAGAAAGCAAAATGATAATTGATGATTCATTTAAAATATAGAAGTATATTTCTCCGTTTTTTTAACCTATTCGAAACCTTTTGATATCTTTTTTATTCTTGTTTATATACTTTTGGTTCTTCTAATGTTTTTTATGTGGTTAACTCTTTGGTTCCTAGAGGAAATAAACTCCCATAAGAGATAATTTTTCTTTACTTCTATGTGGATGTGTGCCTAATATTGTCCACAAATCTTAAACACAGAATTTTCTCTTAAAATGTGGTTGTACCCATTAATTAAAGTAAGGAAAACCGATTTAAGCGTGACCATCACGTGTTAGGGTCGAATTCAGAGAAAACATTGTTTACAAGGACTAAAAAACAATAACATAAACTTAGAAAAAAACCCTTTTCCCTTATACGACGTGTTCATCATCATCATCATCATCACTTTCTGGGTAACTTTTTTAGGGTTTTGTTTTCATAATTCAAGAAATCCAAGTATCATGTTGCCCAAGAGACTAAGCTCCTTCCTTAAACTCTCCCCTAAACCTCACAGTTCCGGGTAACTATTCTAAATTTCTGATTTTTATTTTATTATTTTTGAATTTGAATGGAAAATGTTAGTTTGTTAGATTAATATTTAATCCTTGGGTTTGAAACTTCCAACTCGAATCAGTTGAGGTTAATTCACAATTAGGATTGAATAATCGTAGCTAGGAGAAAGGGAGAGCCTATGTAACTAAATTCAATTCTCAGCAAAAATAATGGAGGAGAGACTGTTCTATGCAATAGAATGAAAGAAGAGAAAGTGAAGAGTGTTCTTTAATACACATTAAATTGGAAATTAGAGTTGGAAAGAGGACTCTAATAAGGTCTGATTGGGTAAAATACTTATTGTTCATGTTCAGCTGAAAATTTTCAGAAATAAAAAACATTAAGTACTCTTAACCGTTACTTCCTTGAAATTGAATTCATAACGTGAATGGTAAAATGGTCCTTCATTGTAACTACCAGTTTTAAATTATTGCAGTGTCGTGAAGAATGTGGATGAAGCTCCGAGTACAAATTTTGGTCGTAAGGCAGTTTCGTTTGTTCTGATTACTGTTACAGGTGGTGTTGCTCTGAGTGCTCTTAATGACCTTGCTATCTATCGTGGTTGTAGCAGGTAAATATCAATCCAGTTTTTTGCGGTATTATGTATTAAGAGTTTACAATATCTACTATAATCTCAGAAATGAATTTGGTATACACGAGAAATTCTTGAGAATTGTGTTTTAGCATTTGACATACTGTGGTTTAGACTTTAGAATAAGAAACCCGAAACGAACCTTACAATTTAATGTACATTGTTTATGGTATTTCCTATCCCATATCTATTGTCCTTTGGGGAGTAGAAGTTCTTCAAGAAGGACAATTTTTTTGGTTAAAATAAAACTGAAAGTTGAACATTCTTTATCTCCTACATAACAACTATATCCAATTCAGAATCCAAGTTTGTAGTTATCTTTCGTTTCAACATTAGTTTATGTCTTTTAAATTTTCACAAAATAGAAAACAAAGCACTGCATGCAAACCAGATCTGGAAGATTAAATAATTCTAGATTTTATTTTCATTTTCTACTTTCACTAATAATTACAAGAATCACCTGGCTTTCACTTTGGTTTCCTGTTTTCATGGATTTCTATAAGAAATTGTCTTGTTCCTTTCACAATTTCATGTACAAAACATTAAAAATATGAAATAAAGTGAAAACAATGTGGCATCTTTGTAATTAGTAAAAACATAAATGAAAATAAAAAATATTTTCTCAAACTAAAGGGGGCCTCAGGACATTTGTTCTTCTTGTCATTTTATACAAACTTCCAGCATTACCATTATAGCATCCTTGTAATTTCACGTCAATTATAGTAACCCCTAGGTGGCCTTGGTATATCACCATTTTCAAATACTTTGCCCTCATCGCTCCAGTTGAATACTATTATATTTTTGGCTTAAATGCACTTTTGGTACCCTTATTATATTGAATTTAGTGACTTGTCCACATGTGCTCTGCCACATCATTAATGACGTGGACATGTCATCAAAGTTGACCCCAAAATGGGGTGGGGATGAAAAGTCATAAAAAATTGAAATAGGGGGGGCCAAAATGCTGAATTTTATAACAAGGGTACCACTTTCATCTTCTTCTTGGTAGATATTGGACAGTAAGCATCTCGAAGACGAAAAATTTTCTGATATCATATTACCGATATTTATAAAAAAAGAGCTTCTCAACTACTGCTCTTTATATTTCAAAATGGAAAATTTGTTCCCGTGGCAGCTGCTAAAATTATTACCTGTGAAATTTGCAGCAAGGCCATGGAGAATGCAAGCAAGAACCAAGCAATAATAGATGCTATTGGAGAACCAATCGTTAAAGGTCCATGGTACAATGCATCTCTTGCAGTGGCTCACAAGAGGCAATCTGTGTCTTGCTCATTTCCCGTTTCTGGACCCCTAGGCTCAGGTGTCTTGCAGCTGAAGGCAGTCCGTAATGGAGGTTAGCAATATGAATATTTATTTTAATAACTTTAATGCCAATGTTTTTCCAAACTCTCGGTTAACTACATCTGTCTGTAATTAACTAATTATTACTACCATGATATGCTTACTATATGAATCTGGTAGTTTGCTTTGACATTATATTTTCGCATGCTGATTATTCCTAACATCATAAGATCTAATGTTTGGACACTTGGGGACACTGGGGTGAAGTCAATCTGATAGTAGCTAATAGCATTAACTATTGGTATGGCTTCTTTGAAACAGATGACACTTGGTCGTCCTTTTTTCTTCCTCGTGATTGGAACATTTTAATCATGGATGCTCTCCTCCATGTGCCTGGGAATGAGGAGAAGAATCGGACATTGCGGATTAACCTCTCTCACAAACTGTCTCCTTCTACTGCTTGCACCGATTGCGTAGCTTGTCCATCCAAAATACCAGAGGCAAAGTTGAGTTCCAACCAATAATAGTAAGCTTAAGTGGCGACTGGCGATCTTTATTTCAACTATGAGTGTGAACAAATGTTACATGAGGCAGAACAATATAGTATTATAATAGTAAGCTTAAGTGGCGATCTTTCTTTCAACTAAAAACAAGTTTTTTCTGGTTTTTGACCTCTTACATGAGATATTGTTCGTTTTCGATGGAATAAATTTCAAAAGTTTCATAGGGTGTAATACGTTAATATTATTCATCATTGAATTTTATTATTTAAAATAAATATTGGCTCGTGGGTTGTATTTTTTTTACTTATTCTGCAGTATCTTTTATTTTTAATCTTTTTAGCTATTTTTTTTGAGATCCACATTTGTACTTCTGTTTTCTACTTCAAATTAGTGCACAATGACTTTTGTTTGGTGACTTTGGTCTGTTGACAGAGCACAATGACCTTTATCCTTCTGGTCTCACGTTAGTTACTGTTAGGCCTGACTTTGTTTAATTTCGCCATGGCATAAGATAATGCGTTGTTGAATTGGATAAGCTAAGAATGACATAAGATAATCTTTTGGTGCGCAACTGTATAATCCTTTGGCACACAACTGATATAAGATAATCTTTGTTTTAGGTTTCACAATGACATAAGATAATCTTTTGGTGCACAACTGTATAATCCTTTGGCGCACAACTGATATAAGATAATCCTTGTTTTAGGTTTCACAATGACATAAGATAATCCTTTGGTGCACAACTGTATAATCCTTTGGCGCACAACTGATATAAGATAATCCTTGTTTTAGGTTTCACAATGACATAAGATAATCCTTTTGTGCACAACTGTATAATCTCTAAAAGTATGCTGATATCATAAACAAATATATACAAAGATGAAAGTTATGATCTGGGACAGTTTCCTTGACATGGAAACATGATATAAATTTATGAAAAAATGATTGGAGGCGTGAGAATGATCTTGACTTTATACCCTATAAAGAAGAGTCATTCTCACGGGAAAGAATTCACTCCCATTTTCTTGACTTTATGCCATATAAAGTTTGTATGCTAGTTGTTTGACCCTGGTTGGCCTTTTTTGTTTTAGATGCCATTTGGTCTGCATCCTTCTATTCATGAAATCCTTTGTCCAAAGATAGTTTAGAAATCAGTTCATACTAGTGAGCTGGTTTCGTTTTTAACCTATCGTAATTAGGATCTTTGGACGCATACTAATAGTAATAAGCTTATTTATATTTTATCCATATTGTCAGTAATGTTTGTGTTATTTGTAACACTAATCTAAAAAAAAAAAACCAAGAACCTTGCTACACAAAAAATCATGAAAAGCAAAAACTTAATCAGTTTTTTAATCTTAAATAAATAAATAGGCATTGTGAGATTAATTTTTCGGTTACTCCTACTACTATGCGGTAAAGAAGTGAGAATGAGCATGTTAATGTACTTCAATGCTAAAATAGAATTGCTTTCATACAAAGTTATGGTCAATGGTAGTAAAAAAAAGTTATGATCAGTGATAGTAAAGTAGTAAAAAATATAAAATTAGAGTATTACTTTTCCCACCCTGTTGACATCTCGCGCGTCATGTAAAATTTCCAAAAATGTCCCTTTGCATTTCGGATTACGTAATCCGGATTGCATTAGCACCATGAAAAAAAGGGTCTAAATAATGGAATTTTAGATTCTTAACTAACAGAACTATTAACAAAGACAAGTCATTCCCAACTTAGCTTACAAAGAACAGAATTGTAAAAAGCCTAAGCAGCAAATATTAGGACAACTGAAGCACAAATTCAGAAGTAAAAAAAATTCTGTGTCAATTACCAAGGAAATCGATTGAGTTCCGGCAGAAGATTGCTAAAAGTTGACTAAAAGCAAAAGATTTCACCAGAAAACAGTTTAAGATATAGTTTACATGTATGATCTATCTAACCAATTTTAAATGGTATACTCAACTATTCATTGTTATTATATTCCCTTTTGGTCCAAAGAATAACATCTAGCTCAATCTAATAGCAGTAATGTGCAAAAAAAGAAGGCAAACAGAATCATTTTGATTCATATCATGAGGATTCAACAAAGATTTAGGTTAGTCATATACACAAAATATGTCATTTTATCAACTTGTCACACAGAACAATTAACAGAAGACAACAAAGTACTTCAATCATACATCAACACAAGCACAAAGAGAACTAGTAACAATACATGAAGGCAAATGTGATATGAAACTGTTACAAACATGTTCAGAATTGGTGCTGGTGCTGTCCGGATTACGTAATCCGGATTGCACCAGCACCATGGAAAAAAGGGTGTTTAGGGGGTATTCGGATTATGTAATCCGAAAACATCATGTAACGCGCCCTATTTTTGAAGTTTCCGGATTACAAAATCCGAAAAAATCCGTAACTCCATTTTTCACCCTATAACAAAGGAAAACACCATTCCGGATTATGAAATCCGGAAACCTCAGGCATTTTTGAAAAAAACACAGGGCACGCGAGAATCTTATAAGGTGGGAAAAGTATTGCTCATAAAATTATGGTCAATGTTAATAAGGGCTTTGTCTCGCCCTCATCCTCCCAAACTCTACTCCCATGGCATTTGCTTCTACGACAGTTAGAATTAGAACTAATAAGGAGGATGATTTTGAAGCAAAAGGCGGTCCTTTGAAACCTAAAACAAGGGGAGCAGGTGTGAAATTTTAGATGGAGACGAAAATGATAAAAATGCCAAAATTGTTAGGCCATGCATCATGATCGTGGATCAAGCCCCGACTACTCCATTTGGATTACCGCTCTTCCATCTGCACAAAACATTCGCGCCTTGCAGCCCTTCCTAAAATACCCATGCGTTAGTTAACTGACGCCAATTGCAATTTTCAATTCTCTCCTGCATGCTATTAATTCCTCGCCTCTCCTACATGCTATTAAATCCTCACCTCTCCTGCATGCTATTATTGGTCTATTTTATTGTATAAATTTCTTTGTAAATTTTGGTGGGGCCTAATTTGATCTATATGCTTGTTGTTTTGTCTATATTCATGTTATATGTTTGAACATGCTGCGTCATGTGTATCATTTCCGTTTTTGCTTACACGTAACACATCCTAGTATCTATATATTCTTTCTCTAAGTATAGTATAGTGTACCATAATCTCCACAATACATATTTATATTCCTGGATGGTTCTTTGTGGACCCAACATCATGCTTTTGATTCAAATTATAACGAGCTAACTATTATTTAAAGTGAGTACATGATTGAAGTCATGACAAAAGAAATATAAGAAAATGACTGGGGTCTATTTAGTGATAAGATTTAAGTAATATATAAATTTTGTTGAGATAGTTACGCCAAATAAATAATCTTTCAAATGGATTTTAATGCTCTGATTTAGTGAAAAATTATCATTATTATTTTTTTTTGAAATTTAGTGAAAAATTATTATTAAACAAAATTTACAAGATTTTAGCTCAAAATAAAATATATTTTAGATTTAGATATAAATAATAGACGTATTGAGCATCCATAAAAAGAGAAGGTTGAGAAAATCTTCCAAGCTAGATAGGATTAGCGACTTGCCGGAATCACATACTCTATTTTCGACTTTGACTCCAGCCGCTTCAAAACTTCTTATCTAGTGTATTATTCAACGATATACCAGCGAGATATCACACTACCAAGTGGATTTATATTTACCTAGTCTTCAAACTCTCCATTTGCATAAGGTTGATTTTGGATCTCATGAACATCTGATGAAGCTTTTATTAAGCTGTCCTATTCTAGAGGATTTGGAAACAACTAAACGTTGCTTTACGTTCGGTATGACTAATCGTTTTTTGGTGGACTTTATAACCTTACCTAATATAATCAAGGCAAGGATTAATGAATTCATTATTCCACTTAGTATGGTTTGTAAAGAGAGAACTTACGTGTAGAAAAAGTGGTATGTATATCGTGGTGCTAACTCCTAAAATTGTGATTTCGCACTATACTGTACATATTTAATTGTGTCTTGTGTGGCTCATGCAGTGTATGTTGACATGTTGCATGGAACTTCCCATGTTTCAGAGTCTGACTCACCTGTAGCTTAGCTTATATTCTCAAGTTGTGTATCCGAGGTGGGAGTGGTTGTTGGGAATGCTCATACATTCTCCCAAACTACAAAATCTTATCATTCAGGTTTTGTAGATACTTAGAGTATTTTTTTTCTCTTTCTTTTAACTCTTTTTGTGGGTGAATTTTTCCTTATATTAACTCTAATTCTATGTATTTTAATTTGAAAAAGAATAAAAATGTGAATTGTTGGCAGGAATAAGGCTATAGAAGAGGCGATTGATGAATGTTGGAAGGATCCCCCAATAGTTCCGGAATGTCTTTCATCACAGCTCAAAACATGTAACATTAGAGTTTATAAAGGCACAAAATATGATCTCGAATTTGCAAAATATATTATGGCAATAGAAGAGCTTTTTCATTGGTGAGATGAAATGAATGAGAATGTACGTTGATGGCAATAGAAGACTCCTTAAGTTTGTTACCCGACATGCCACAATGATAATTTCCAGTTTTTATTTTATGTTTTTGGTTGTAAATTATTGCAAGAAAGATTAGGAATACGGTCTTGAATTGATAAGGAGTTGTAGGTGCATATGGCCACCGCAGTTTTCATATGCAGATTGAAAGTTGAACTTTGATGGGCGTTAAATAAAAAAGAATTTATAGGTATCTTTAATATATACGCGATGGAATTAGGTGGGGTGCTGGTTTTTTACGGAGCAATGAGATGAATATATATGTCTAAGTTGTGGATTATATAGATCAGAATTTCCTTGAGCCTACTCATTTATCTATTTGTTTTGAAATAACAAAAGAAAAGGTTCTACTTAATTATATATGAATCTCACAAATTTGATTATTTGAATTAATGAAAAAGAGTGTATTAAAAGTTTGTGTAAGAGTGTATTATTAATATATTTTTCTTAATCCAAATGCACAAAAGCAATTTGATTGTCTCAATTCATTCCTATCCTTATTTTTGGTGTGGTTGTTGATCTTATACTTTTGCTTGTTGATCCTTCTCCCTCTGCATTCTTGTTCCTTTGGGGGCTAAGAGTTTCTTGAAGATAGTATTGGAGAATCTAATCCCATAATCTTCCACTTCTTTACATCCATACCTCCATCTTCCATTTATTTTATTTCTCTCTGATTCAGCTGATTTCCAAAAGAATTTTGTTTTGAGAACTTTAATGTGTGAAAATTACAAAGAGTAAAACTAGGTAATTAAGAACTTACTCTATGTAATTAAGGATTTGAAGACAAAAGTATTTCGCAAACTTGAATATAGTCATATTTGTATGAATATGTACATCGTCGTTTTATACTATTAACATGAGTGTTTTGAGTTTGTTAGCACATTGATTGTTTTTGTGTTTAGCGGCTTTGCATTTGTATTGTATCAATTTGAAAGAAGGAGTGAATGAATATCATTAATTTTTAAAAAAAATCCCCTACATTAAGAAAAAAAATAATTTAGACATCAATGTCTCTTTGGCATCCTAAAAATATTCAAGAGATAACCTTTGAAGAGTTTTTTTTTAATTTTTTTTTTAACATAGATAACTCATGGAGTGTAGCTAAAAAAGATATTGAAGGGGTCTAAAAAGGTTAAGAATGAACCAAAAAGTTGAGAGGTAAAAATTAATAAATACCGAGTCCAATTAATATGAGAAAATGAGTTTGATCAAGTGAACGTAGAGGTTAGAAAAACATGCGAGTAAGGCACACAATGTCATGTTTTATGTGTGCTGAATATAGTCTTTGTGCTTTTCGAGTACAGCGGTGATACACATACCACCATAGGTGGCATACACCTCCGCATACAATTGTGACATTTGTCACGTGGTCCCCACACAAAAAAACTCAGCATTTTTGTCTCTCATCCCTCTCTTCCGTCTCTTTCCTTCACCATCTCTTCTCCCTTTTTCTTTACCACCGTCAACCACAACCCCCACCCACCTCCCTCTTCCTTCCAACCTCTAAGCCACCGCAAATAACTCGGATCTGACGTCCTCCTTTCCGTCGCCACGTCGTCCATCCTCCCCACCTCTACACACAGATCTCGTCGCCGCTGCCGATAACGGAAGATGACCGGTGACGGTGGAGCAGAGGTTACGGCGACGACAATCAAACCTTGTGCTCATCGTTCTCATCTCGCCGTCACCGCCACCATTCACGGCCGTCGGAAAACGGATCTGAGAAAGAACGAGAAAGAGGGGGAGAGAGATCCTCGTTCGTCGGCGAAGCTTTTGTTGGTCGCCGGTTTGAGTGAGGGGAATAGAAAGGAACATGGTGAACAAACAGAGGAGAGAAGTGTGAAACCAGAAATTTAGAAATTCAGCAGTGAACATTGGAGAAAGTAACAAAACCCTCTTTTTCTTTGGTACTATTGTCGGCGAAGCTTTTATTAAGGCGTGGAGAGAGAAACACTCATTATTTTTTTGTTTGTTTTGTTTTTATTATTGCTTTTGTTGGACCAATAAAAGTTTGCCAAGTGGAGTGGTGGAAAGGGTGTACAAATAAAAGTGTGTCTATCTATACTTTCCCTTTCGAGTATCCCAAACCGCTTCCTCGAAGACCTATATTCCATTCCGAGCAATGCTATACATCAAGAAAGATTTTATCAAGAAAAATTCAAGAATGACATGACAGAATAATCACCCTTAGATTTTATCAAGAAATTGTCTTGAAATTAATGTTAGCCAATAAAATCCCTGCCTGACCGGAAATCATGGGGTGGTGGGTGTTATGTATTTTTTTTTATGAAAGGTTAATAAATGAGACTGAAATCTAAGGGTGATTATTGTGCCATGTCATTCTTGAATCTTTCTTGATAAAATCATTTTTGATATCTAACATTTTCCATTCCATAATGTCTACTTTTAGTATTAACATGTGCCCTTATATCACATATTAGCATTTTTCCTTAAACAATTAGTTAAAAAAAAGGCCTTTTCCTTAAACAAATTTAGTTTAATCCAACAATTTTATTATAGAAAAAGTTGTTGTTTAAGAGTATAATTGAAATGGTGAAAAAGTAAGTATAAATATATTCATCTAGTTTGTTACACTTTTTAAATGATAAATGAAAAAAAGTAAAAAAAAGAAATATTCGTATCGTGTTTGTTACATTTGTTTTAATATTTAAATTTATTCTTATTTATTTGTTACATGTGTTATTTGTATTAAAAATTGAGAGTATTTTTGGAAAGAAAAATCCAACCCAAAAGTGCTGAAAGGGGTAGTTTTCATAGTATAGATATTGTTGGTAAAAATTAAACATAGCTTGTTACAATTTTTATTTTTAAAACAAACTTTGAGAAAAATAGTAGATTTGAGATTTTTTTAAAAATAAATAAATATTATATTTTGGGCCTCACTTATTGCTATTTAAAGCGAGAGGGAGCACACAATAGAATAGTAACGTAGAAACACCATCCTTCTTTCTTCAGTTCTGCTTCTCTTTTGTAAGTCAATTTACTTCTTTATTTTAACTTCACTGATTTTTATACTTATTTCTCTCTATTGATTTCTTATGATGCTTTTTGTTTGAACTAGGACGCTAGTTATAGTCATTCAAATAGGAACAATCGATAACAATAACATACGGAAGTTCCTTGCCAGTTTTGGCTTTAGTTTAGGGTTTTGTTGTGCTAGTTCGGATCCTGTTTTGATTAGTTTAGCACTGCAGTAGCAGTTTCTGGTATTTCCACTTGTTGGTTTTTGTTTTCCTCTCATGTTTCTAGCTGGTCTGTTTCCTTGATTGTAACTTTCGTCTTTACATCTTGTTGATTAGATTAGCTCTTTCGATAATAAGTTTTGTTGATGAAAATAAAAACAATATATATATCTATCCAATCTATCCGATATATAAAAGAGAATATATGCTTTTGAATTGACTTTTTAACTTTCGATTAATTATACCTTAAACAAATTTGTATATAAAATACAATATTTTTTTGTCATTGAAATATATATCTATATCAACTTACTATATAAATCAATTATACCCCCTTTTTTTTTTACAAGAAAAAAGAACTATTTTTGTTGTCGTTGAAAAATATATGTATAGTTTGTTACAATTTGAAAAAAGATATGTATAGTTTCTTAAAAATTGCAATTTTTTTTTATAAATAATGGATATTTGATACTTATCGTAACAAAATACTTTTTTTTCTTTCTAATTTATCAATAATATTACGGTGCATTTTTGGACCGGTCCATCTTAAATAAGCCCATAAAATAACAATATAAAAAGAGCAGAACCCTAGATTCTATTGATATACCGATTTCACACTAAATTTGTATTGCTTTCCGCGTCTCGGTACTGAGGGTTTTCAAGTGGAAGAAAAATCTCTGGAACTTGTGATTACGAGTAATAATTTAACTTCTTCTTGTGTAGTTTATGTTACGGTGTTCTGTTTAATAGTAATAATCTAGTTTTTTTTATAGGTTGATGATAATATTAATAATTTAGTTTTTTAAGGGTTTATGAGCTTCGGTTCAGAGGTCGTTTTTCTTTAATTTAGAATAATACATAAATGATATTTTTCTCCTAATGTTTTTAATATTATCATCACTGTTCTTTTAACATGATTATTTCCTATGATGTAGATTGATAGAAACCCACACATAAATATTAGCTGTGTTTTTAGCTCTCAAGGGTTTGGATGCTTTAATATATTAGGCTGTTAAAAATAAAAAAGAAGATAAAGAGTTAGGTTGATAGGTCGATTTACTTTAAAATTATAGATAATGCTTTTTTTTTTGTAATGTTTTTAAATATATCATCACTGTTCTATTAACAACATGATTATTTCGTATTATTCAGACTGATAGAAACCCGCGATGATTGTTAAGAGGATCCTTTGTTCTAACGAAAAGCAACTCAAGGTCTCTACATGGTAATGTTTGCATACATTAATCTATTTTTTTCACAGTCTAATGTTTTTCTCCAAACAATAATATGGAATGTGTTACTACTTACTAGTACTACTACATATTTAAAAAGTGATTATTTGTCTATAAATCTGATATTTCAGTGAGAGGTTGCTTAAAAAGACGATTTTGGATGCAAGGGCACTAATTCAAACCAAGAAGAATCAGATGGATGCTATCCGAAACGAAATTTCTAAGCTAGTCCCGTATCCGCTAGTATACAGTGCTCTTCCTCTGGTATGTATACTCATTAACTCTATTGCTGCATTTTTTTATTTTTTTTATTTAAGCATTTTTAACCAAATGTCTTAGGGTTGAACTGAACAAGTCTTCAGAAATTTCTTATTTTTTAACGTTTTTATATGGTTATTTATGCAGATACGGACTTATTTTCATCAGAAAAATTTGACTCAGCTTCTACAGATCATCATATATTTTTGTGAAGTAGTTGCTTGCAGTCTTCTTTTTATGGAATATGAAAGGTATTCTATATTAAACTTAAATATGGCTGACTAGCTTATTATTTCATTGGATTTGTATGTTAACATGTTTTTATAATTACCCAAAATAACATATCGACCCCATTCCGCATTGTGGATTCCTTTAAGGAACAATAACATAGAGAGCAACAATGTTGATATTATTAGGAAGAAAAGAACTAAGTAGTACTAATGCAGCATGTTTTTTTTACTTGCCAAAACCTTAGATAAGTCAAAGTTATGTTTTGTGAAATTTTTATTGTTGTTTAATTATTCTAGAATTTTGTATCTGAAGTTTCAATGTTGTTTAGGGAATTCATCCCCGAAATGAAGGAAGCTATAGCTAGTTTATGCTATGTTGGAGCAAAGTATAGTGAACTTCCAGATTTGCAGAAGCTTCGGTCACAATTTTCTATAAAATATGGGGAAAAATTCATAGCTAGTTTGGCAGAAGGTGGTGTTAACAAACAGGTACTGTGAATGTGAATGATTTTATATGCTCTTTAAGCTTTTGTTTGTGGATAAAATGTCTTATGCAGCTTTAATTTGCAGGTGATAAACTTGTGTGTAGTTCCAGAACCACTTGTTGAGGAAAGAACCAAACTTCTAAAAGAAATTGCTACTCAGTTCCACATAAATTGGAATCCTCCCATGGCATTAAAGTTTGGATGCGATTGCGGGTGCGATTGTGCTAGTTGCGGATGCTGCAAATAATTTTACATTTGCAGAAACTATGTGAAAAAAATAGCTTGCAGATTTAATTTTCTAAGAATCTGGGTTGTTAAAATTAGCTGTTACAATCCATATTAGATGTAAATATTTTAGTGTCTCAAATTTACTTGGTACAATCGAGATTATGGGTATGTTATTGGTTTGTTGATCATGTATAGGCCAATTCTATGGCTTATTTTGAATTGGATAGATCAATAGAACCTTTTGTTTTATATGTTAAAGTGTGAGATTACAATCTAATGCTGGCTTGCCATTAGATGTTTCATATTTGAATATATATTGTCCAAATGTGTTTTTCTATGCTTTGCTGCACTTACGGTTTTTTCCCTCTATGTGTTAAAATCTTTTTATCTACTTTTCTTGCTTAAAAGTTCCTTTTTCTTTTAAAATATATTTTTTCTTTAAAAAGCATTGAAAATAACAAAGTGGTTTAGGTTAGTTGAGATACAATACATAAATACACTTTATTGGTAAAGAAAAATAATTAATATTTTTTTTTAGTACTCAGTCTCAAATTAGAGTTTAGGTATGCTCCATTTGCTTCATTTAAGTCATGAATTATTATTGTCCATTTCCTATAGGAATCAGAGTTAAGGGAAAAAAAACGTCTTCTATTTAATCACGAAGGCTTGTGTCACAATCTTCTTTTATGCACATAACTACATAAAATTTTAAAATGGGAATGTAATAGTCCACTTTCTCATAAAAGTGCATGTAATTTGTTAGAGTAACCAAGTCACGAGCAGTCAGAATATAACCAAAAATGGGGAAAATTTTGTTTGATGCAAAACATTGTTCCAAGTGATAGGTTGGCCTAAAAAAAATTCCAGTAAATCACTTACCAACACATACTAAGAAATATAATTCATAAGACTAGATATCCGTTTACAACAGCTTTTGAATGTCAAACAATGTATGAGCCTGACATGCCTCAACTCACCAGAATTTATACAATCCGATGGAATTAACCCCATAAGTTCACAAAATTTTATTTCTGAGTCAAACAATTGGTAAAACAATCTAAAAGCTTGTTTCTCATAATTAACTTTGCAGGCTAGAATAAAATTTGCTTCTTGTTTAGGACCCACATGATTGAATTCATATACCGCATACCAAAAAGTAACTAGAAAAGTGTCTCTCCCAACAAAAACAGAGTTTTGCTTGTTCTGGAATACAATTTGTATACTCTATCTATGCAAACATCAACATGAAAAGCTTTTGGTTCCAAATATTTACTGAAGGTAACTTATAGCCACAAAGATTTACTGCAAATCGAAATTCAAAATTATATATAAAAGGGAAAAGAAAATAACAATATTCAACATGAAATTCTTCTGAACAAGATTTGTGCACCATGTTGAGGCTGCAAAGTTATAAATAGTACAGGAGCGTGTATATAGCTTGGAGATACCTCAAAACTATAATGTTGAAGAATCAAAGCAAGAGCTATCTTTGCCTCAGCCAATGCCAAATTTTGCCCAACACAGGTTCGAGGCCCCAATCCAAAAGGAAAGAATGCTGCTAAATGCTTCCTAGGCTCGCTAAATCTCATTGGATTAAACTCATGACAATCTTCTCCCCAGATTTCTCTGTTGTGATGAATATCAGTTAATGCCAAGTAGAGTTGAGTCTTCGCAGGGACTTCAATGCTCCCTAGCATCACATTTTTATTTGTTTGCCTCATTAACATTAGAGCAGGAGGATAGAGTCGAAGGGTTTCATTAATTATCATGCTGACCTGTTGGAATATGTAAACCAACTATTATTACTCCATAAACTCAATCCACGGTTTTGTTCAATTATCGATACATATACCGATTGCATTGACATATTACATACTTATACCGCACTATTGTTTGAAGGTTTTAACTTAAATTCTTAATTCATTGAACTAAAGTTATAAAACTCCACTGTTTCTCCACCCATGGTAACAATTTCAGCAATTCTGCATCAATTTAAATCTCTCATTTAGCATAGGCTGAATGTTCACAATAGACCGTTTGAGTAATGAGAAATCATGTTGACTAATAAATTACTACATGCTCTTGGTGCCATTCACAAAGAAATTTTACTTTTTTGCAGTATCATGCTAATACACTGATAGAAACAGATTCATTCGACTAGTTCTTGTGTAACATGAAAGACATAAACCAGATAATAGAATTGAACTTACAATTTTAAGGTCATTTAAATTGTCTGCAACTGGAAGTTGACTGTGTCCGATGACACGAAGAACTTCTTCACGTGCCATACTTTGCCATTCTTGATGTTTTGCTAATAGAAGAAGTGCCCAAGTCAACAAGTTAGCTGTTGTATCCTTTCCAGCAAAGTAGATAGTTTTACATTCATCTATAATTTCATCCAGCCGTAGTTTATCTTCTCCGCCAACTTCATTGCTGTAGGAACCCATTAATGAATTCAGTACATTTTTGGTATTTTCTTTAACACTCCTCTTGGTCTCAATCAGCTTGCAAATTGATTCACGTGTCTCTTTATCTAGTCTCCACCTATCTCTGTTCTTCTTAGTTGGCAAATATCTATCATTTCATCAAAATTTTAGAAAGGGGAAAACTATTTCACTCAAGAAGGAAAATCATACCAGGCATATCATAAAGTTTAGAGACATCTCTACAAACGCAAATTGAATTTCACAGACTCAGTGCAGCCGTTAAAGCATGGAACAAATAGAAGTATACATGGTTGTTTTCTCATCTTAAATTATATATTTTCAGTATAAAAAGGAGAGTAAATGGAACAATTCACAAATTATAAAATATTGTGTCTCATATTTGTATCACTAACACATACTGAAAGATGACCTGCATCACTTATAAATTGCTTAAGGTAGTTTATAGTAACTGCTAATCTTTGACAGTGTAACTTGAAATAGTAAACTACTCTTTATGTTGGAATATAAGTTATAACGATTTATTCTTGCAAAAAAACTTTTTAAGAAAATTTGGAATAGTTACCTAAATCCAGGGATATAGACACTTCTAACTGCCTGTGAGAAAAGATGCATCTGCTGCTCTTGTAATTTGAAAATATGTTTGCCCTCTTCAAAACTGCTGCCAAAAGCAGTCCTTGATATAACATCGGCAGAAAGATCGTGAAGGTCTCTGTGCACATCTATTTCAAACTCATCTCTTCCTCCTCTTTGATTTTCCCATTTTTCCAGCATCGTTGTCACACTTAACACAATATCTGGCACCCATCCCTGCAACAGTTTTCATGACACCATCATTAATGATTGTTAACTTCTTGCATACACAACATCAACAAAAGTGTTTTTTTATGACCCTCTCCTGTTTCTTCAATTAAAAATTGGTTAGTCAAGACTCAATAGTCAAATTAATGTATATTTTTCTAATAAAATGATTCCTCAACTCATGTCAAAAAAATTTAGTATTAGTTTGACCTAGGGGAATATAGACCAATTCCACATAGAGTAACTGATAAAATCATGGATTTAATTTTATAATCCAAGTCCATGACTGTTACAACGTTATGGTTTTTAGTGTCTCTGTCACCACTATTGTGACAACATAAACAAAATCTATTTACCATTCTCCACAATACCAAGAGCAGTGAAGGTCACGGTCATGTCGCGACCGTTGATAATGTTGAGAATCACGATCAACCGCAACCACATTGAAGTTGCATAGACATGAAAAGCCTTGATGTCACTTATGTAATGTTAATTACCATGTGTTCAATGATGCCATGACACATAGACACGAACACTGAACACAACACTGACCAGGACACGTCAACACCGAACACGACACTGCCTAGGACACGTCGACACTTGAATTTTTATTTTTTTTTAAATGAATGAATTAATTGAATGTAATCACATGTATGAATGTTGTGTCAGTAACAGACACCGACACGGTTGTACACACGAATATGACTCATTCATTCATATGAGTATTAACAATTATAAAAAAAAAAAAAAAAACGAGTATTAATCTAATCTCATCTCACCTTAAGAATCTCAGTGTTGAAAGCCAAGTTGAAAATCCTTCTATGAAAAATCCATTGTTCACCTTGCAACCCAACAAGTCCTTGTCCAAAGAGCAACTTAGATTGAGGATTGTAAGGAACCTTTCCATTCTCACCACACTTGGTAACCAACACTTCCTTGATCAAATTCGGGTCAGATATAGCCAACCGGGGCGTTGACCCGAACCAATATAGAAAAGTTTTACCATACATGCAAGACCACCTGTGGTAGAATGGAACCACACGTTTTAAGATATCATGGTCAAATAAGTTTGATTCTGATTTAGTTTCTGCGTAGAGGCGTTTGATCTCGGATGAGTTTCCAAAGATCGGACGGTAGGTGGGGCCGGATATACCTTGGTTGCGGAAGTGTTGCTGGATTTTGTATGGGACATAGAAAATTGAGTGTAGAGTTTTCAGCAAATGATACAGAACAACAAGGACAAGTATGGTAACAAGAACAAGTACATTATTCATTGTGTGAAAGACATTGAACTAGTAAATAGTGAAGTGAGCAATGAAAGAGAACTAACTCAACAAAGCGTTGACCTCCATTATTATGTCATTATTTTTAAGGCTTAGCTAACTAGTGCCCTAGGACAAGGGTTAAAAAAACTGTCTTTAAAACATTGTTTAGTATTTACCTTGTTTTTATGTGGGTCTATGTCAAGAGTTTCATGGTCCCCTTTTTTAATTGTTAAAAAATAAATAAGTTGAATATACTTTATGTAACTATAGTGATTAATCGTTTGAGTCGATAAGTTAGTTGATTAATAGTAATATTTTGAAGTAACTTTGTACTAATATTTTTTCTCGTTGTTATCTAAGTTGGTAATTAATGATATTAAGGGTTATTTGGTGTGTATTATAAAAAACAAAATATGTTAACAATAACATATTTTGTCTAAATAACGTGTTTGATGGCACAACATGATATGGGTGTTAGAGACCACCTCTTCAAAATGAGATTTCAATCTAGGCCAAACTGAAGACCGAAGGTGATGACTGATGGGGTGCCTGTTTTAGAGGAAGCGACAACGACACAGAGATGGTCATTCAACATCACTAGAAAGAAAAGACCAACAAAGCTTGAGAATCAGAGAGGCATTGATATGCCTAACAAAGCGAGTATCCAGCCACCCTCTCTCAAATGGAGTACATAGCAAAGCCCAAGAGACCGTGCAAATTTTGTGACTGTGAACCACTCCAAATAAAGTTACGAATCCATTTATCAATCTCATTAAGAAGTTTGATTGGTCATAGATATGAAAGGAGTAAACTAGCATGCCAGGAAAATGGTCTTAATTAGTAAGATTAGTGACCTATCAGTTTGATTCATTAGTTTATTGGATTTCAAAATTGAAAATCAAGCACCAAACCAATCTATTAGGTTTTCTTACTTTTTGATTTGAACCAAAAAATGTCGGGTAATTTCTGGTTTGATTTGATTTTTCAGGTTTATCAGTTTTATCTGAATTGCTAACAATATTGCATGTAACTATGTTATGATTAACTTCAAACATAATTATAACTTTTTGACAAATAGGTAGTTTTAAATATTTAGGCCTACTATTATTTTTATGGGTCATGCTAACCAGTGCCCCAGGGGCACTGGTTAAGCATACAAAAAAAGAAAACCATTGCAGGAATTAATTACAGTTCTTAAACAATTTCTTAAACAATTTTGTGTGAAAATGAATTAATTGATTTGTAATGGTTTGGTTCGGTTCGGTTCGGTTCGTAACAATTAATTACGGTTAACAACGGGTGAAACCATTGCAGGATATGATTGAATGTGAGTAGTTCTACATGTTCCCTCTTTTAATTTAAATAAATCTGAACCACTTATTTAATCTATTGGTGTTTTTCTCGTGGTTCACCGGTGAGGGACCTAATTGGACCCTCACCCTAGAATCCACCATCTTTTTAGTTTTTTTTTTCCCTGTATCAAAATAATTGTCCATTTTCAATATTAATGTAACATTTATTATTTTTTTCATTATTATACCCTTATTATAAATGATATTTTAATAAATGATATTAATTTTATCATTGAAATCAACGCAGTTAATCATTTTTTAAAAAATCGTACACAAACTTTAGGCGGCTATTATTTAGAAATAGAGGGAGTAAAAATTTGAAGTAACTTTGTAAAGTGAATTTTTTTTTTTTTTTATAAAAAAATAATAGAGAATTTTTTTTCATAGATTTTTGTCACTACCTAAGTTGGTAATATTCAAATTCGTATTGTTTAGGACATAGAAAATTGAGTGTAGAGTTTACAGGTACTTTGTATAGATTTTTGTCACTGACTTTGTATAGTAAAATTCGTATTAAGCTATTTTATCATGTCAAATAAGCTATAAGATCATCCATAATGGTGGATGCTTCACTTATTTAGCATTACATTAAATAGACACCTCATTGTGGAGTATAATATATAGTGCCATGGAGAAGGGAGGCTATGGAAGCACCCTCGTTCTCTTCATTTTTTACAGGTTTATTTAATATTTTTTAGGTGCTGGATTGGAGAAAATTGATACTTCCTCAAAATAAGTGATGTGGACCATTTAAACACGCAATTTGGGGTGCTCTGTTATGGATGGTCTAAATTGCCAATAAAATGGATGAATTTGAAATTAGTTAATCATTAGAGTATTATTTATTACATGTAAGATAAAAGTACGTATAGAAATCACATCATCCATTTTCCTAGCGTTGTCTTTCAAAACGCCTGGTAGTTGAATGTTTCTCTTCAACCTTCCTAACAGCTTCAACATAGTTTCAACTCAGCCTCCACCACATCCAACTCCTCTTTCACAAGCTTTGCATAGTCAATCTCAGCAACTTTCAACTCAGCCTCCACTCCAACTCCTCTTCTTATGACAGTAACCACATCAGCCTTAGGAGTTCGTTTAACAGTCACATCTACATGTTTATACATATATACATTCATATTAAACCAAGTAACAAAAGTACTTACTCATTAAAAACTTTTCGGTCCTGACCATTCATCAGCAGAAGATGTGCTATAGCCAATCTCTCAAATTCCTAAAATAGTGGTGGTAAATGAAATATGAATGTTATTAATAAACACAATAAAAGTTTTATTGTATACAATCAATGCAGTAGTTTATTAATTGTTTTGTATACACCAACTTTATTTATTTTTTAAACCAAAAAAGAGGAGCAGCAAAGTGCCACTACCTCAAAACTTTATATATGAAAGAGAGAAGAAACAAAAAACAACAGGAGGGGGATGTAAACCAAAACCTCCTAAACATTAGAGACCCTAAAGCTAGGCAACCCTAGGCTATCATGCACAAACAAACAGTTGAGAAACTCTAGCATTTGTAACCAAATTGTGACCCCTTGAATTTCCAAACCTTTTGAAGCAAGCTTGTCTGCACACCTATTTTCTTCTCTGTAGATATGAGTAATCAAGAAATTCATGTGATAGAGCATGTTTCTGCAGTTTATCCATCTGTTTCTCAAACAACAAGGAATCATAGAACTATTATTAAAGGCCATTACTGCTAGTGATGAATCAGACTCTATCCATAAGTTTGTCCATCTTCTTTGGTTTGCTATTTCCACAGCCCTCATAATTGCTGGAAGTTCTGCATGAAAAGCGCTACCACCTCCAATATTCTCTGCAAAGCAAGAAATGAAATTGGCATTTGAGTCTCTAAAGATTCCTCCACAAGATGAAGCTATTGTGTTGGAAGACCCATCAGTGTTACATTTAATCCATCCTGCAAGAGGTGGAGACCAGATGACTTCCATAATGCTAGGAGCTTTAGCAGGATGGACACTCACATTAAACTTCTTAAGCATTATCAAATCTTTGACGGATGAGTTAGAGGGATTAGTAGTATAGTTACCAGAAAGGTTCACTGCAGAGATTATGTCGTTGACTGCTAACTGCCAATGTGGTTTCTTGTTGTGGAATCTGATTTGGTTTCTAGAATACCAAATAGTGCTGATGATGTTAACAGTAGGGATGGCAAAAAAATCCGTGCCCGCGGGTATCCGCGGATAAAATCCGTCATGGGCACGGGGCGGGTAGCTAAACGGGTACCCGCGGATATAATAAACGGGTATTTAACTACTCGTTAATTTATGGACACAGACACAGATATGATGATACCCGTGCCCACGGGTATCCGTACCCGTTAATAAATTATGTAAATTACTAAAATATAT
>Ga0228711_1000433_pt1 | contig 50306 bp, 18 predicted proteins | sample MedpolnodulmetaG_2_FD_177996 | JGI IMG/M metagenome (GOLD analysis project Ga0228711, IMG submission 177996) | Root nodule microbial communities from Medicago polymorpha collected in Santa Monica, California, United States - brown nodules | ecosystem: Host-associated > Plants > Roots > Nodule... | reverse complement strand
ATTTTTATTTATTTCCTTTTTTTTTTTATTCTTCATGACTTTCAATTTCAATCCATACTTTTAATATATGTGTTTCTTGCACTCTGCTTTTTTAAATAGATAAAATGGCAAACAAACTCACACACAACTGCAAGGTCTTAAGATAGAACTCGAATGAAGGTGTCCAATTTAACAACATCGGCATTTCCAGTTTAGATAGGTCGTACGAACCAACAAAAAGAAGAGAATTGCATTACTGTCTGTAATTAGTATTTGTCGTCCATGAGGTGTCAACTCAGTGGTAATGGTAAGAGTCTGACCTTATAACCGATGAAAGATATTTGTAAAATGATCATTAATATCACTTTTTTTTTGTCAAGTAGCCTAGTGGCTATAATTCACCATTTTCAAGGTGAATAAGTGGGGTGTCCGGGGTTCGAACCCCGACCCCTGCATAATGCATGTCCCTACCAGCTCACGGAGACATCATTAATATCACTTTAATAAATGATTATTGAAACATATTAGTCTCCATCTTTCTCTTGCTTCAAATTATCATGCCTTTGTTTTGTTTTTCAGTTGCATTTTTGTAAGATTTCTTGAACTCAATATTTCTATATTTGTTTGATTAAGTTCTTATTTTGTTATTGATATTTGGGTTCTGAATTATGATCAGAGGGAGAAGACTTTTTTATGAAGGAAGGAGAGAAAGAGAAACTTGAAAGCTGAAAATGACAATTGAAACTCTTGTAGAGAATAGGAAAACAAGGAAGAATAAGGAAGTTGTTGATGGAAATGCAGCTTTGTTACCTAAGGCACAAGAAACAAATGTTGATTATCATGAATTTAATGGAGCTTCATTTTCTGGAGCCGTTTTCAATTTGTCAACCACAATCATTGGTGCCGGGATCATGGGCTTGCCTGCTTGTGTCAAAAAGTTGGGGATGGTGCCTGGTCTTCTTGCCATAATCCTCACAGCATTACTAACAGAGAAGTCAATTGAGTTCGTGATCAGGTTTTCGAGGGCAGGGAATCTTTCTTCCTATGGAAGTCTTATGGGGGATGCCTTTGGGAAATATGGAAAAGTATCGGTGGAAATATGTATTGTAATTGGTAACACTGGCATGCTGATTGTTTACATGATCATTATTGGTGAGACCATATTCTTAATTCTAGTGCTTTAAAATTATATGGATGGACTTTTACTGTTATCATCCGATTTGGTTTTGTCTGATTCAGTTTTGTTTTGTTCATATTTGTAGGTGATGTGATTTCAGGAACAACTTCAAGTGGAATTCACCATCCCGGTATACTTGAAGGATGGTTTGGTGTCCATTGGTGGACCGGGCGTACATTTGTTCTTGTTTTTGCAACACTTGCTGTGTTTGCACCTTTTGTCAGCTTTAAGCGGATTGGTGAGTCGTTTTGCTTTTCTTGTATTAATTGGTTGAAAATCGAAGCATATAGTTAGGAGTCACTTATTAAACAAATTATTACTGAAACGGCCATATATTTGACGACAATGTTAAATTGAACAAATTGGTCTATCTATGAAAATTTTTTGTTACTAATTTGTTTTGTTTGTTTCCTAATGAATTAGACTGCGCTACTTCACCCCCTTTCACATTTTTGCTTTACTGGGTTAGAAAATGGTTTTCATTTTAATGAGTTGGATCGAAATATGGTTTACGTTATAGCATAATTTGATCCACGTAGCCGACCCCACTGAGTGGGATAAGACTTGGTTTCTGTTGTTTTTTATTTTAAACCGACTGTTTATGTTTTTGTACCGGTGCTCAACTGTGTCCATGCAACACTTCTACGAAAAATTTAGCTGCATTCTCTGTGGTTGTTGCAGATTCATTGAGATTCACGTCTGCACTGTCAGTTGGATTAGCGGTTGTTTTCCTTATCATAGCCGTGGGGATCTCAATTATCAAGATTATTAGCGGGGGCATTGGGATTCCCAGACTCTTCCCGATCATTACTGATGTTGATTCTGTTTTTGATCTATTCACTGTAGCTCCTGTGCTGATGACTGCCTACATTTGTCACTTCAATGGTAAGAAAATCTTTGAAACCTTTCCTGAGAACCTCGTTGCGCTGTTTTAATGTATTTATTTCTCATGATCTATGAAGCATTGAGACAGACACTGGACACGACACTGACACATCACATCGGTAATCATTTTAGAAATAACAAAATTAAATGTTATCACATGCATATTAGACACCGGAGACGCCTTCAATTAGAAGGGTCGGTGCTACAAAGCTTATAAGCATAGTCTCATTCCATGTCCAACTTATTTGAAAAGAAACCAAGACTATCAATCTTTTATGAGCTAAAAAAAATTAAAATCAAGAATATTTTGGTTAATTTATGGTTGTACACCATTATTCAGAAATGAAAACACTAATATTTTTTAATCCAAAATCCAATGATATACATTTTGTAGTTTACGCTTGGTAGCTTGATGGAGTTGTATTTGTGTGCTCTTAATTTGCAGTTCATAGCATAGATAATGAACTGGAGGATTCCTCACGGATGCGCAGGGTTGTGCAAACTTCCCTTACTCTATGTTCTTCAGTGTACTTACTGACAAGCTTTTTTGGGTTCCTTCTATTTGGTGAAGGAACTTTTGATGACGTGCTTGCCAATTTTGATACTGATCTCGGAATTCCCTTCGGTTCTGCGCTCAATGATGCTGTTCGTCTGAGCTATGCTGCACATCTTGTGCTTGTATTTCCTGTAATTTTTTATGCATTGAGGCTCAACGTAGATGGTCTTATATTTTCCTCATCAAGAAGGCCTTTGGTTGTTGATAACTTCAGATTTGCATCGATTACTATTTCCCTTGTTGTCATTATCTTCCTCGGAGCAAATTTCATACCTAGCATTTGGGTTATTTTCCAGTTCACTGGGGCAACAGGTGCTGTTTGTGTAGGATTCGTATTTCCAGCTGCAATCACTCTGAGGTAGTTTTACTTTTATTGTTTGTAATGGTATCAGAGTTCTAATATACTTATCTTCCCCTTAAGTGGTTATATAAAAGGTTTAATTTCATGCTTTAGCTGATGATTAATTAATGCAACAGTAATTATTAAGCATTTTATTTTCATACAGGGACCAATACAACATAGCAACTAAATCAGACAAGATTTTGGCTTTCCTTATGATAGTGTTGGCTGTCTTCTCAAATGCTGTGGCTATATACAGTGATGCTTATGCTTTGATCAACAAGAATTGAACTTAATGTTGAGTGATTTCTTCATTTGATAGCTCACATTACAGGTATTTCCATATTTGAAGATGAAAGGAACATAATTTTTAGTGGTTATATAATTTTTTTTTCTATAGGGGTCTAATGGTTTGATTATCATATAAACAAAGCTACCATGTGTACAAATGTTCTTGAAAAGTGTGTGAAGGCCTGCAACATGTTCAACCTTGTTTGTAATAGAGTATTGTTATTTGAACTTAACAAATCCATCATCATATTGATGTGGTATAAAAACATGCTCAACTGTCGACATGATTGAAAGAGAGAAAATAAATAAAAACACGAAACTGTATATTTATACGGTGTCCGACAACATATTTGTTCTCGATATTTAATGCTATTGTAATATTCTTTTTGATGTGGTAAATCTGAAGATTCTTATTGAATGTGCCTCCATTTCCCAGACTTCATATCCTTCATAACTATATAAGGGAGGTTTTTGTTACCGAATTCTGCTCTTTACCCAAACGATTTTCCTCATTCTCAAAGTAAATGACCAAAATACCCCTACGCATGTTAACTCACGCTAGTGTAATTTTTGCGCGAGTTAACTCACGCTGCGTGACTTAAGTCACGCAAAAAAAAATACACTGAACCCCAGCGTGAGTTAACTCACGCTGGTTTCCTTTCTGATTTTCTATATGAACAGGCACTGAAATTCCAATATTTAGCAAACTATTCAAGTGCTGCAACAATTATAGTGCCTTCGTCTTATTATTAGTTAGCACAAGTGTTAAAGCAAGTGCTGCAACTAATTCCCTCTATACTAGTAAATAACCTTTTTCCACGTGCTGCAACAATTCTAAATGTTCAATAACACGTGGCTTCTTGTAGACAAAACACATATAAAAGCATGGACAACACAATGCATTTATTTGTGTGGACAGCACAAATCACATATCTTTATTATTCATATCCACTTTTATTTAGTCTCAAATCACATATCCACTTTTTTATATTTCAGACGAGTTATATATCCATTGTTGAAGTTTTTAACTAGCGTGAGTTAACTCATGCTACGTGAATTAACATGCGTAAGGGTATTTTGGTCATTTACTTTGGGAATGAGCAAAATCATTTGGGTAAAGAGCAGAATTCTTTGTTGCCATTTGTAGGCATTATTACTTGCTAAAGGACCGATAAAAATTTGGTGACCAAAACCAAAGTGATAATAGCATTTCCTATAGTGATCATCTTCCATTTTTCCAGAGGATTTCATAGCTTGGATAACTTGCTCGCAAGTCACTAGTTTTGATAGATAAATCTACTTTGGAGAGGAATATGGCATGAATATTTTTTTAAACCTTGAATACATCTTTCCTACTCTTCAAAAATTTTGATTGCAATTGTTGATGTGATAAGTGTGAATTAGAAGTCATACATTAGATTAGATGAGAAAGTAGATATTGAGCAATATAAGTTAAAGGACCCATATACCTAATGTCTTGAGGGTTTTGGTGAAGATATGATGTCAAAACTTACGCATATGGTTATTCTTGTTAACAAATAACAATATAGATAATCATATAGAAAAACGAAGAGATTAACAAAGACGGCTATAGGGTTTCATTAAATACCAAAAACGAAGATATTAACAAAGACGGCTATGGTTTCATTGAATATTAATAGCATAGCTCATTACTTTATTATCTAACGTCTACCCTCAAACTCATGATGCATCACAAGAAGCATTGTGAGTTTGTCAAACAAAATACGAATAACATACTAAATAATATATACTAAACTTGAAAACAGTGAACAATGTGTATTTCTCTGATTTTTCACTTAAAAACACATTTTGTGTTTTTTATCCAAAAAAACTCATTAGTCGTTAACTTATAGTTTAAACTTTAGTAAAAAGAAGTATATAGTTTAAACTTCTAATACATTTATTTTTTTCTATTTTTTATTCACAATATTATTAACGAATATTTTAAACTCTACTATAAATTAAGAAGCTATACATCCAAAAATGAATGTATTGGAAAAATTTATTAAAGTTGATACATAAGTTAATTCAAAATTGAATTTTATATTCTAAAATAATAATGTAAATATTATATATCTAAATTTAATTACTATTGACATCAAATTAATTATCAAATTTAGGTTGTGTGCGGTTTTAAGTAAATGATTAATTGTGTTGATTTTAACGATAAAATTAATAGTTCTACAAAAAAAACAATAAAATTAATAGCATTTACTAAAACACTCTTATTAATTGTAGTTAGTGAAATTGTTAAATGAAGTGAAATTCTATAAATAAGAATATACTAGTGGAAAATAATAATAAATGTTGCATTGATAATATATAATGACAAAAAAAATTGAATGAAATACTTTAATAAATGTTCGTATTTTTCTCATTGTCATAACTTGAACTCTAAACCTTTAACACATCAACTTCTTTTAATCTCTTATCACAAACCAAGTGAGCTACTCAAATCCCCATTCTGAAGTGACAATTATTTTAAGAGAAATAAAAAATGCATAAGTGACAGTTATTAGGCGACGAAGTGTGTATTTACTTATCAAGAGAATGTAGTTTTAAACATAATATGAGAATAGAGCGTAATTTAAGCTTCTCTTAGTGAAAAAGAAATTGTATTTTAATTTATTCATTAAGACAAGATAAAGTTTTTTGGTATTCTTGTATAATTTTTTTTTCTTTTGTGGTTGATCTTGTGTAATTTCTTTGATACAAGTATATAATGTATTTTATCGTGAATATATTTATAAAATGCATTTATTATGAGTTAATATTTTATTATAAATACTTGTGATCGCATGACAACCATAGATTCCTTTATAATTTACAACTTGCACGAAAATATCGCCAACGTCACACCTTCGCACTGGTCATGTAAGAACTAGTTGTTGGAGGTTCGATCCTCGGCATCCCGAGCTGCAAACCAAGCAAATTAATGAGTAACCTCTCTTTTTAATATTTTTAATTTCCACTAAACATTTATTTTGACCTAAAGTGTTTATTTTATATCACTAAATTGTTGTGTAATACATAAAATGTTTAGTGTGATGTTATTTTGTTTCTCGTCTTTGTGCGGAGTTGTCTGTCTTTCATACTTGTTCAGGTGTTTGTTCGGTTTATATTGTCAGACCAGCTTTGATCTAGAGCATATCCAATCAATGACTTTGGCGTCCTTAATGTTGCAGATCTAGATGCATGGTTATTTCGGAGACATGAATATAGTCATATTGATGGACTTATCTCCTTTGTCGTTTTATGCTATTAACATGGATGCTACAAGTTTGTTCGTAGGTTCATCATTTTTATTTTTAATGAATTTGTATTATATTCATGTACTCAATCAATTTGAATGAATGAATATCGTTTACTTTTAGTAAAAAACAATGTGTATATTTTTTTGTCAAAAATAAAAGGGCATATATTTAAACATAAGATCAGAGGAAGAGTAATTTAAGCTTCTAGCTTAGTAAGAAAATAGTATTTTAATTTTTTCGTAAAGACAACATTAAGTTTTTTTGGTATTCCAGTATTGTGTGATTGTGCGAAAATAAGACAACATAAAGGACTGAAAGAATGATTAAGTTAAAGAATTTTTGGGTTTCACAAGAAAGAAATTGAGTAATGGATTTGAAAATGTATGACTTGTTAATTGTTTGTTTTCTAAATTTTCCTAGAAATTGAACTGTTGGTACATTTCATAGTATTGCGCAATTCTTATGTAATCAAATATTTTTTAAATCAAGTGTTTGGTTTAATATATAGCAACTTGAAATATAGTGCCTGATGGTGTTGCAAGTAGTAAAAAAAGAGGAAACTTTTCATATTCATCGGTGGCCATTTTCTTAAGGTAAAACACACACATAGGTCCAGCATTGAGAGCACTGCTTTGGTAAGACAGCATGTGCAGCTTCTTGGAAGGTTGTGGGAGTCGTGGTCTCCTCTCAAGATGAATATTTTCTCTTGACAGCTGCTTCAGGATAGGTTTCTGACTCGTTAGAATCTCTTTTCAAAGAGAATTATAGTTGATCCTGGTGGTATTTTTTGTGTTTTCTGTAATGAGTATGTGGAGTCAGTTTGTCTCCTTTTTATTAGATGTCATTAATTAAGCCGGGTGTGGTATCATGTATTTAAGTGGGTGGTTGGGGTGAGAGTTGGTTTTACCTTTAGATTTAGCGAATCTTCTTAGTTTTATGTTCGAATTTAGGTAAGGAGTTGTTAGGTTTCTTATTAATCTGGCAATTTGTTGTGTGGTCCTTTTGGAGATCCCGAAATGCTCACATCTTTTTGGGGAAGGAGGAGGTGTTTGTGCTCTAGTTGATGCGTGTATATGGTTAAATTTACCTTTTGGAAATGGTGTTTAGGAAAACATTCTGGCCACGCATGTTCCTTCTATGAGTTGGATCGTGAACCCATTATGTGTTGGTACCAGTAATATCTTGTGCCGGATTTGTCCAGGGGGTTTGTTGATTGAGGGATTCTAATCCTAGTTTTTGCTTGTTCGGCTATGGTTGGTGTTCCTCATAGGAGTTCAGTCAATTTTTTGGTGTTGTTTTACTTTTCGCTCTTATTTTTCAGTGGGAGTTTTTTTTGTGTTTTTGTTATTACTTGACCTGAATACTTCTTGTATATATAACTTAGCTTGCAAGTCACTACTTTTGATAGGTAAATCTACTTCGGGGCGCATTATGTCTTGATTTTGTTTTTGAAACCTTAAATACCTCTTTCCTACTATTCTTCAAAAATCTTGATTACAATTGTTGATGTGAATTAGAAGTCTTACATCGAATGAGAAAGTAGATATTGAGCAACATATATGTTAAGAGATCCATATACCTAATATTTTAAAGTTTTAATGAAGATATGATGTCAAAAATTACTTGTCTGGTTATTCTTAGTTCAACGTGATGACTCACTCCAATGTTTTAAGGCTCTTTTGGAAGTGTCAAAAATTGTATCAAAGTCCGGTTCATCTTGATGGAGGAATAAGAGTTGTTCCTGGTCTTGAATCAAGGATGTAGAGAATCTCATTCTTGAAGATAATATTAATAGTACATAATAAATATAAATTTTTGACTCAACATATATCGATGAAATTTGATTGGATTGAGTAACATGTTGATCAAAACTGATCCAACCCACACATGAAACATCATCTACATGAGATGGAGTGCACAAGACCAAGAGCAGCCATATGCTTTCAATGACATTAAATGAACAAAATAAACAGTATAAGATTTCTTTGGTGATGACACATTGGGCACGTGAGTGGAATTACCGTGTTTTTATAAACTTCAAAGCACACAATTAAATAGTTCATGTATAAGGGAGTTGATTTTATTCCCCTACTTCTTCACCTAACCTTTCACATGTGTCCTATAAGTTATGGCACAACTAGTTAGATATGGATAAATGCTCTACCCACTCCTTTGTTTAATCAAATACAAACAAATCTTAACTTGAGAATGAGTTCATTTATCTAAATGAGTAAAGTTCAAGTTGTACATAAAATACAATGCTAACACTCCTCATTTTCTTATCTTTGTATATTTATATTTTTATTGTTTTTAAGAAAGTTATCTTTGTATTTTTAACACTTTTTTCAAGTTTCTCTCTAGAATTACTATAATCATTGCCCATATGTTATTGATAACATACTCTTGCAAATTTTGTGGTAAATATAATTTATAAGTTGTCTAAAAATTTATTGAACAATTTATTTTGAATGCGATGTAAATTGGGTAGAATATAATTTTTTTTAACATATAATTTTTTTTAAACGGTGAACACTGTATATTTCTCTTATTTTTAGCTAAAAACACATTTTGTGTTTTTTATCCAAAAAAACTCATTAGTCATTTAGTTTAAACTTTAGTAAAAAATAAGTATGTAGTTTAATCATCTTAACATATATTTTAAGCTCTGTTATAAATGGCGAAGCTATACACGCAAAAATAAATGTATTGGATTTTTTTTTAAAGATATTGGAATAATTTATAAGAGTTGATACATAAGGTTCCTTCAAAAAAAAAAAGTTGATACATAAGGTTATTCTTTTGGTGTTAATACATAAGATATTCAATTTTTTTTTTTGACAAATCATAAGATATTCAAAATTGAATTTGATATTCTAAAATAATAAAATAAATATTAAATATCTAGATACTCGAATATGTTTTGCGTGGTTTTAAGGAAATGATTAATATGTAGTGGCAAAAAATAATTGAATGAAAAATGTTACCATAATAAGTGTTATGTTTGTATTTTACTTCTTGTTATGACTTGAACCCTGAACCTTTAACATCTCAACTTCTTTTAATCTCTTAGCTCAAACCAAGCTTCCAAAATCCCAATTCCGAAGTGAAATTATTTTGAGAGAAGGAAAAAAAATGGATAAGTGACAATTATTATGCTACGGAGTGAGTATTTACCTATCAAGAGAGCATATATTTTCTTTCAAAAAAGAAGAGCATATATTTTGTATATCGTAGTACGTCGTTTTGTTTGTTGTCTTTGTGCAATATTGTTTGTATTTTTTGTCTTGTTCAGCTGTTTGTTTGGTTCAAATTGTCGGACCAACTTCGTTCTAGAGCACATCCAATCAACGACTTTGGAGTCCTTCGATGTTGCAGATCTAGATGCATGACTATTCCGGAGACTTGAATATAGTCAAATTTATAGGCTTATGTACTTTGTCAATTTATGCTATTATGGATGTCACGAGTTTGTCCGTAGATTCATCATTTTTTTTTGTAGTGAATTTTTATTGTATCAATGATGTACTCAATCCATATGAATGAATGAATATCATATACTTTTAGTCCAAAAAAAATAACGTATACTTTTATCAAAAATAAAAGAGCGTATATTTAAATATAAGATCAAAGGAGAGAGTAATTTAAGCTTCTCTTAGTAAAAAAATTGTTTTTTATTTTATTTCATTAAGACAACATGAACTTTTTTTTGGTATACTTGTATAACTTTGTTTGGTAAATTTTGCATGATTTCTTTGATACAATAGTATAATGTATTTTACTGTGAATATATTTATAAAATGCATTTATTATGAATTTATTTTATTATAAATGCTTGTGATCGTATGACATTACTTGATTCCTTTATAAATTACAATTCGCACAAAAATATCGCCACCATCGCACCTCAACACTGGTCATGTAAAAACTAGTTGTTGCAGGTTCGATCCTCGACACCCTGAGCGCAAACTCCAAGCAAATTAATGAGGTACTTTAAAGTAACCTCTCTTTTTATATATTTTTTCCCACTAAAAATATCGCCACCATTGCACCTCAACATTGGTCATGTAAGAACTAGTTGTTGCAGTTTCGATCCTCGGCATCTTAAATCCAAACCGACTCAAAATCATCATACACTAATGAGGTACTTTAAAGTAACTTCTCTTTTTATGATTTTTTCTTCTACAAAATACATTTATTTTGACCTAAATTGTTGTAAATGTTTATTTTATGTCACTAAGTTGTGTAATGCATAAGAATACCAACATTTGAACATTTTTTAAAATCAATTTTGACCTAAATTGTTATAAATGTTTATTTTATATCAATAAATTGAGTAAAAAAGATATGAGAGTAAAGATGTGAGTTATTGTCTCAGTGAGCATAACTCAGTTGGTAGGGACATTATATGCAGGGGTCGGAGTTTGAAAATATTTTCGTACTTAAAATGAAAATCAAATATCTCCATCATTGTATCTTTAAATCGATATATGAGAATAAGTAAATAAAATTGTAACAATTGTGTGAAAAAGAAGGAGGAGTTTTGATGAATATTTTTTTGAATTTCAATTTAGCAATGCGAAGGATTTGAGAGTTATCTGGTCAGTATGATCGATCAATCTAAAGTCTGGAGTCCTCCGAATCTTTAAGTGGACAAAATACTTTAATCCATATACACAAAATTCTCATGTTTGGATTTGATTAATGGAATTGCCTCAAGAATATTGACAGCAGAGAACTTGTTTGAAATTTTTGGTGCCAATGGCACACCATTAACCCTGGATATCTCTACTCAAAATAGGGTATTTGGCCACTTTTCAAAGTAAGGTAGAATTTGATGAAATTATGGTTAGGTGGAGTAATTAAATGGAGTAAAATTCATGGGTTCTTCTTCTTCTTCCCAAATTCCATTATTTCTTTTCCTAAATTTCTTTCCATATTTAGTGGAGTAAAATTCAATAAATAAGGGTATATTAGTAAAAATAATAATAAATATTCCATTGATATTCTAAAGTGACAGTTATTTTAAGACAAAGAAAAAAATATGCTAAAGAGACAATAAAAATAAGTACTAATAATTTATCCTTAAAATCAACACAACTAGTCATTTTCAAAAAATCGCACAAAATACAAAAACAACAACTAAAATAAGATGAAGAGCATAGTAGCTATCAACAAAAATATAACTACACAACCAATAACATTAAATCTACATTAGAATCAAACCTTTGTGCATTATTAACGATGCATTCATCAATCAAACTTTTCCTTCAAAAATTATTCAAACTTTATTTTTATTTTTTTTAAATATAGTTGCAAAGCAAAGAAATGTAGCAAATCATCTATGGCCACAACCACAACTCTAAAATATTTAGGCACTCTCGTGTGTAAAATAAAAAATAATAATAAACAAAGATAATTTACTCATATCAAGTTATATCATTTAATTATATTCTCTTTTAAATCTTTTTATTTATGTGGCCAATTTTTTTTATTTGGGTTTGTACTCAAGGAAGTATTACTTAAGGAAATAAGGATTTTAGATTGATGTGTCTATTTAGTTTTTACTTCTCCGAAACTCAATAAATAAGGATTAAGAAACCATACGCAATCAAATTATGTAGTTGCCACAAACAAATTTGTCTCTATTTAAACACTCCTTATCAACAACAGACTCTAGTTCGTCAGATACTAACGATTTCTTAGAAGAATTTTCTCTATTGGGCAATTTTTCATCAACTTCATTTTCATTGTCTTACCCCAAAACTTGTGAGAAAATCAAATAGTTTCTTCCCACGAGGACTAGAGAAAATTTGGCCAGATTCAGTGGTATTCAAATACCCAGTTTCTGCTATTGCTACCCAACAGTTCAAGAGCACAAGTCCCACTAAAATGATTGTACAATAAGATCACAACAAAATTCTGATTAATTAGTCCATTGTTACTTCGCAGGTCTTGGAAATATTCCTATCAATAGTAGATATCAAAGTGATTCTTAAACTGATTCAGTGAAAGGATATGCAGGTCGTGGTAGCACAATATGATGTTAATATTTCAGGTCGTCTCTAGGTTCGACAGTGCAATAAACTAAACATGCATCTAAACTCAACCTATCAATAAAGATTTAAAAAGAAACCTTTCATTAAACAAGCAAGCATCCATTTCCAAGTTAAGAAACAAAATAACAATTCCAACATTACTTGCATATAAGGAAACCAAATAAATAAGGATTAAGCAACATCATCAAAAAATAATCCATAATCTATGCAGTACATTTTTGCTTAGTAACATAATCTTATCAAAACATCACTAACAACAATTGTTATATCTTGCATGCTCTTACATATCTAAGACGACGAAGATCCTTGCAATGCTTTAAATATGGTGTCAGCAGACTGCTTAACTAACAGAAAATGCTCCAACAGACTTTTCCTTATCAAAAGCGGACTCTAGCTCCTCCTTCTTAGGAGTATTTTCCTTATTTTCTTCATTGTCTTGTCCCCTAATCATGTGAGAAATGTCAAATATTTTATTCTCAAAAGTAGTAGAGGATCTAGGAAGAAAATTTTGGTCTTCATCTTTCTTCATGTTCTCAAATTTGTGTTTTAACTCCCATATTCGTTGTCTAAGTTGCTTTTGTGTGGGTTTGAAACTAAGCAAATCCTTAATGGTGTTATATGTAATCTTTCATTTTATTTTGACCCGTTTCAGATTTTGAAATCTAAGAAGCGATTGAGAATAAGGATTTCATCATTGAGAGTGAAGATTCTCTTACGTGAGTTTGATGTTTGCGTCTTTGAGGAAGAAGATGATCTTCACTCACAATGAGAAATCCAAAAAAACATGAGAAAACATCTTCCTCAAAGAAGCAAACATCAAACTCACGTAAGAAAATTTTCACTCTTAATGACGAGATCCTTATTTTCAACCGCTTCTTAGATTCCAAATCCAAAACAGGTCAAAATACAATGACATATTACACTCCTTTTTATAACTCCGTTAAGGATTTTCTAGCTTTAAATCCACTCAAAAATAACTTAGACAAAGAATATGGAAGTTAAAGCAAAAATTTGAGAACATAAAGAAAAATGAAACCAAAAAATTTCCTCCAAGATCCTCTATACTGCTCTTGAGAATAAAATATTTAACATTTCTCACATAATTTGGGGGACAAGACAATGAAGAAAGGAAGGAAAATGTTGCTAAGAAGGAGGAGTTAAAATATGTTGTTATTGTTTATAAGAAAGAGTCTGCTGAAGCGTTTTCAGTTAGTTAAGGAGTCCTCCATATTTAAGGCATTGCAAGGATCATCATCGTCTTCAAATTAAATATGTAAGAGCATGCAGGATATAACAATTGTTGTTAGTGATGTTTTGATTAGAGTATGTTACTAAGCAACAATGCACCGCATAAATTGTGGATTATGTTTTGATGATGTTGCTTAATCCTTATTTATTGTGTTTACTTATATGGACACATACACATAAATAAACAAAAATAAAAAGATTTAAAAGATAATAGAAGTAAATGATATACAATGGTATGAATAAATGAGATATACTCATGCACTATAATCATCTTTGCAAGTTTAGTCTTAGAAATATCTTGACTAAAATTGTAATTTCCAACTACATACGATCCTTTTATATTTTTAGACACTTCTAACACAAGACTTTTTTTGGACCCGTTTATTGCGAATTAGACATATGTTAAGATGATCATGTAAAAGCGAAGTACCTGATATTATGTCACCACTAAGTTTCTTATCACAATATTTGTACATGGCCTTCCATCCGGATCTTGATTTTGCATATTTATCTCATTTTGAATGGTTAGAGTTTCTTCACCATTCATTTTTAGACAAAAACTACACAAAAATTTCATTAGAAAATTAACCAAATAAAAGAAACTAAAGAGATCTAAGAAGAAAAAATATGAATACTAAAAATACTAAAAAGGAAATAAGAATAAGAAAAAAATTGCATATATAAAAAAATTAAAGCTATAGGGGAACAAAGACAAGAAGACGGCTAATTGCAAGCTCTATAAAGTTAAACTATGTTATTTTGATTGTAACAACTAAATTTGAGGGACCCTTGTTTATATCTTACTTCTTATTCTTATGGATGGAAAATATGAATTGGACTGTTGCTACAAGTCAATAAAATGACCCTAAAAAAGAAACAAAAGAAACTAAAACTCAGCTTTAGAGTTTTTTCTGATTAGTGTTAGGGTTTACATTGTTTTTTCAGTTTTGATTTGCTGCTTTCAGCTTGCACCATTGTACCGGCAACATTCCAGTTTAGCACTTCTTGTGTCGGGGATTGTTTCAATAATATTGTTCTCATTATAAAACCCAACACCTCAAATCACTCTATCCCACAAAACAATTGTCTCCGGAAAATTAAAAGATCCAAGTTTTGTAGCATGAAATAAAAGGGAAATGAAGTAGAATAGAGGAAAACTTGAGGGACCCTACTGTTGCTACAAGTCAATAAAATTACCCTAAAAAAGAAACTAAAAATCAGCTTTTGAGTTTTTTTTCTTCAGATTAGTGTTAGGGTTTACATTGTTTTCTTTTTCTTTTCAATTTTGATTTGATGCTTTCAGCTTGCACCATTGTACCGGCACGTTCCCGTTTAGCACTTCTTGAGTCGGGGATTGTTTAAATAATATTATGCGGATTAAAAAAAAAAACCTAAAAATCACAACACCCTAAAAAGATCAACCCTACACAAACAACCCCATCAAAATCATCAAAATTACTAAGAAATCTAACCCTAAACCCAACACCTCAAATCACTCCATCCCACACAACAATTGTCTCCATAAAATTAAAAGATGCAAGTTTTGTCACATGAAATAAAAGGGAAATGAAATAGAATAGAGGAAAACTTACATATTTATAGCATGGAATGGAAGAACAAATCTTGCTAGTCAATAAAATGATACCTTCAAAGGATCAACCCTAAAATAACAAACTTACATATTACTGTTGCTACAAGTCAATAAAATGACAAAAACTCACACCATATAATTTCTGGTGATAAATCATGTGGTCAAATCTAACACCCTAAAAAAGAAACAAAAATTCACAACACCTTCAAAAGATCAAACCTAAACATACGACCCCACACAAAATCATCAACATTACTAAGTAGAATATAACCATGACAAGAAACAAACTATAAAATAGTTTTGGATTTCTCTTCAAAATCCAAAGCCCTAGAACCCAACACCTCAAATCCCTCCATCCCACAAAAGAGTTGTATCTATAAAATCAAAAGATGCAGAATTTTCACATGAAATAAAAGACAAATGAAGTAAAGTCATTTAAAACTTACATATTCAATCAGAACACGAAAGAGAAGAACACATCTTGCAAGTAACAAAGTGAGAAAGAGAGGCGGCAGAGAGGTGAGAGGCGAGAGGCTTTAGAGAGTGGGAGGCGTTACACTTATAGAGTGATTAGGGTTCTGAGTTGACTTTTTTAATTTGTCTATATAATTTTTTTTAGGAATCTTTCGTTTATTTTTTTAAATACCTTGGTATTTACCCCGGCGTTGCCCGAATTAGACATACAATTGTCATGATACTTAAAAAAAATCTTCTCGTTATGAAATAAAATATAAAAAATATTTTCTAATTAATGATTTTAGTTTGATTAAATAGAGAGAGTTAACTACTATGTATACCCTTGGACATCCAAATAAAAATATAGAAATTTAACGAAATAAATTATATTAAAATAAAAATATAGGAATTTAACGAAATAAATTATGTTAAAGTAAAATTGAAAGTAATAAAAACAAACAAATACAATATTTGCACGATAAAGTCAAAGTAAATATGGATTATATTTTGAGATGTTTATGCTAGATAGGAAAATGAGTTTTGTAAAAATAAAACATAATTTTTTTTTTAGGAAAAAAATAAAACATAAATGTTAATACGAGAGTGAACATGTGCATAAACAATTATCATTTTTGATTGGATTACCTAAAAAAAGGAAAACTCATATATAGAAAGGTAGTTCAATTGCATCGATTAGACCCAATATATGTGCGGTAAAAGTACATCAACATCATAAACTTATTTTTAGTAAATGTAAATTAAATATATGACTCATTTTTTATAAATTAAAAAAAATGATTTTGACATTCAATAATTTAGAGACAATTTTTTAGAGGCTTTATGAAAAAGAATAATCAATTTTAAGTTTATTTATCGTAATAAAAATCATTTATTTGAAAACACAATTTAATACGAATTAATACGAATCAAATAAACAAAATATTAAGGAGTAAGTAAACTTATCGATTATGTGATTGGTCTAATAGCTAGTACTCTCCAAGATACACCAGTCTTTCCTTACTAGCACCGCACATGAATTAGCAAGGTCTCGGGGACCGCTTTTTGAATGCTCAAAGAAACTTATTATTTGTTATTAGAGATGAAAATGAACAAGAAAAATTGAGAAGATGTACGAATACTTCTTCAACCTATACGTTCTCTCTTATGTAACAAAAAAAAAAACCTATATGTTCTCTCTTCTTTCTCTTCTCTATGTTCAGCCAACTTATCCCGTATAGATATAACTCATTAAGCAAAGTATAGACGTTAACCGTTCCGAGTTTTCTCATAAGTAAAACGGAAAGTCTTATTAATTAGGATTGACTTGATAGTGTACTATGATCATGTAACGTTCAAGTAGAAATAAAACCAAAAACGGTGTAACACCTAGTCAAAGAGAATTTAGTAATTAATATAACAAATAACTTTAAAATAAATTACTTCTTTAAAAAAAAAAAAACTTCAAAATAAATTACTAAATAAAAATTACAACAAAGTTAGCATAGATGACTAGATATGTAGTATTTTGTGACTGGCAATGTGATTTGTGCATGCGAGATCAATCATGTGAAGTGGTGTGCCTATGTGTTTGAAAGTGTAGTTCCAATCGTAGAGTTAGATTTAACCTAAGTGAATTTGTATTATTGTACTGAGTTTTCTCTGACAGATTGATATTGTGTGTGTAATGCAAGAGTTCTTTGAAATTTAAAAGAGAACAATCATTTTCAGTTAAAAAGGAAGAGGAAAGATGTGTTTAGTACATATTGGTTCTATTTGGGTGGGATTGCATTACTTTTGCTATGTACGTTTGCACCATTTGAAATGTGATTTACCGTAGTCACGAATTTTCTGCAGTTGGAATATCAGTCACCGTCCGATCTTGATCTGATGACTATGAATAGGCAAATTTACTTTTTATTTTTTGATTGCTTTTGTGATGTGATTTTAAGGTTTACTCAACAATCGTCGTCAATTTTATTTTATTTTATCTTTTCAAATAGTGAACTTTTCCAAATTTGAGAACTAGTTTTCTCTTATTTTACAACCTGTTGAGATATTATTTTACTTGTAAAGTTGTGATATAGTTTGCAGAAGAAATTTCTTTTCATATTTTTTTTTTGAAATTTTGGCAATAGTTTCAATTGTTGTTAATGATGGTTGATTAATTATTTCGTGCTGTGATGAAGCATTTATCAAATCATATGCAATGTCGATAATGATGGTCGATATTTGGCCTATTTATCAATTCTTTCATTGTCAAGCATACTAGACTTGTCCTAGACAATAAAATTCGAATTTAAATAATAAAATGAAGTTTTTCTTTTGAATCATTTCTTTTAGTGAAGATCCACGTGATCTTTGAGAAAAAATATTATTTGGTCAACTAATGTACATCTCCAAATTTTGAATCATAATGAGATCTTCAATAACTGATAATTTTTTTACTGTGATAACAATAATGGATGGTTTGCTACTGGTTTGTATGGTTTTACTTCTCAATATAATAAGGCTTTAACTTGTGAGCTTATCAAGTACATTTATCAATCCAAATCCAAAAAGCATAATAGATGGTTACTTTTTGGGGATTTTATCATGGTTCTAAAAAACTCTGAGAAGATGGGTGGAAATGGAACATATCATGGAACTACTACTACTAATACGTTAAATCAATGTGACCAAAGTGATTTAGGGTTCCTTGGTAACATTTTCACTTGGTAATTTTTTTATTCACAATGCTATTAACATATATTTTAAACTCTAATATAAATAACGGAACTATACACGTTAAAATAAATATATTGGAAACATTTTTTAAAGTTGATACAAAAGGTTTGTTATTCTTTTTGAATGACAAATGTTCACATGTTAATTGTTATGTTTGTATTTTTCTCCTTGTCATGAATCAAACTCTAAGCATTTAACACCTCAATTCATTTTAATCTCTTAACTCAAACTAATTGAACTATCCAAACCCCTACATTCTGAAGTGACAATCATTATGAGAAGAGAGTGTAATTTGAGATTCTCTTAGTGAAAAAGAAATTGTATTTTAATTTATTCATTAAGACAACATGATTTTTTTTTTTTGTGGTGAATCTTAAATAATTTCTTTGATACAATTATATAATGTATTTTATTGTGAATATATTTATAAAATGCATTTATTATGAGTTAATATTTTATTATAAGAACCAAGTTGCTTGGGCTCCAGTGGCAAGGAGCTCCTTCCAAGGATGTACCCGGGAAATATCGGGTTCGATTCCCAGGGAGAACAACGTTTGACCAGTGCGCATGCCTCTACGCATGAGCCAGATTAGTCGCCCACCTTTGGTGGGTCTTAAACCCGTGCGAAAGCCAAAAAAAAAATCTTATTATAAATACTTGTGATCGCATGACATCATTCGATTCCTTTATAATTTACAAATCACACAAAAATATCGCCATCGTCACACCTCCGTAATGGTCATGTAAGAACTAGTTGTTGGAGGTTCGATCCTCGACACTCTGAGCTCAAACACCAAGCAAATTAATGAGCTACTTTAAAGTAACCTCTCATTATATTTTTTTTTTCCCACTAAAAACATTTATTTTGACCTAAAATATATATTTTATCTCACTAAATTGTTGTGTAATACATAAAAATACCAACATTTAAACATTTTTTAAATCAATACATGTCACTAAATTGAGTCAAATAAATACATGTGACTAAAGATGTGAGTTGTTGAGAATATTTTGGTTCTTTAAAATCAAAACCATATATCTTCATCATTGTATCTTTAAATCAATATATGAGAAAAGGTAAATAAAGTGGTAGTAATTGTGTGAAGGAGAAGGAGTGTATTTTTATGTTAACATATCTTCAAGTTTAATCTATATTTGATTATTTAACTCGTTTATGGACTTTTAATATTTAGGTCATTTCTCATGGTCAGAGTCATATGAATAGAGTATCGTATCTACATAGATTGTCGTTTCAACCAAATAATTTGCGTTACTTATTTGAGAATAATAAAATAAAATAAGAGATAAGGGTTTAGAGTTTTGCGAAGTTAATATGTTTGTAACAGAGCAAAGTTTACCTGTTTGATTGCAGAATGTTTTGAAACTGTTATGTTCTTTTACTTCATGTATATGCAAGTTCTATCATTGTGTATGTATGTTGTCATTGTTTTTGGGAGTTTCTTTTGAACTTTAGAGAAATTACTTGCTAACATGTGTGTGTTGCCTTTGTTTGGAATTTTTGTGTGTTAGTCTCTGAGGCACTCTTTGCTGGTGAATTTGGCTTTGATGCTTAGTTGTTAGTCTATGAAGCACTCTTTGCTAGTGAATTTGGCTTTGTTGCTTGTGCATTCTTCTTCTGATCACCTCATAAGAAATTAAGCTGATCTGTCCAACCAAGATTGTAAGTGTTGGGATAAGGGTTATATGCCCTATTTGGTTGACTACCAACATAGTTATCAAAAACTGGGTTCTCATGGCATTCTTTGTACACATGCTCTCCCCTACAATACATACAATTTATAACATTGACTAATATAGGCACAACTGTGATAGACTCTTATGTTATATCTTTGTCATATGACGCTGCATCTTTAGTTGTCAGTTTCTTGACATAGTGTGTCAGTTGACCTATTTGAGCAGTGAAAGTTGTAGCTTCAGACACACTGAAAATACTTAATGTTTTATTCTCTATTGAGGTAGGAGTTGTAGATTTTCCCCGCACTTTCATGCGTTTAGTTGGCCATTGGTAGCTATTAACAACTATAGACTCTACGAGATCATAACATTCTTAGTAAGACTTGTTCAAGATTGCACCTCCAGATGAGGCATCTAACATCAATCTTGTTGAGGAAACAAGCCCGTTGTAAAAAATTTCCATTTGTATGCACACATGTATCCCAAGGTGGGGACACCTTCTCAATAACTTCTTCAACCTTTTCTAAGCTTCAAAAAGAGTTTCTTCATTAGTCTGCTTAAAGGAGGTAATATCATTCATCTTTCTTGCATTAAAGACACGAGGAAAGTATATTACCGAGAACTTCTCAGCAAGTTCTCTCCATGCGGTGACAAAGTTAGGCTCCAAAGAGTTCAACCATGATTTGACCCTTCTAGTGAAAGAACAAGGGAGCAACCTGAGCTTGGAAGCATCATCTTATACACCTGGGATCTTGAAATTTTCAACTACTTCAGTGAATTTCTAAAGTGACAATTATTATGTGACGAAGTGTGTATTTACTTATCAAGAGAGTGTATTTTTAAACAAAATATGAAAAGAGAGCATAATTTGAGCTTCTCTTAGAGGAAAAAAAAAAAGTATTTTAATTTATTCATTCAGACAACATGAAGTTTTTTAGTATTCTTGTATACTTTTTTGTGTGGTGAATCTTGTATAATTTCTTTGATACAAATATATATTGTATTTTATTGTGGATATATTTATAAAATGCATTTATTATGTGTTAATATTTTATTATAAATACTTGTGATTACATGGCATCCTTCGATTCCTTTATAATTTATAACTCACACAAAAATATCGCCATCGGTCACACCTCCACGCTGGTCATGTAAGAACTAGTTGTTGGAGGTTCGATCCTCAGCACCCAGAACTATAACCAAGCAAATTAATGAGGTACTTTAAAATAACCTCTCCTTTTATTTTATTTTTTCAACTAAAAACATTTATTTTGACCTAAATTGTTTATTTTATGTCACTAAAATTTGTGTAATACATAAAAATACCAACATTTAAACATTTTTTAAATCAATACATGTGAGTAAATTGAGTAAAAATATATATGTGATTAAAGATGTGAGTTATTGATTGGTACTTTAAAATGAAAATCAAATATCTTCATCATTATATCTTTAAATCAATATATGAGAGTAAGTAAATAAAATTGTAATAATTGTGAAAAAGGAAAGGAGTGTTGGTGTCTCCCAAAGCTTTATGAGTATTTAAAGGTGGAATGACTGAGTGCAAGAATACATTGTGCAAGTTATAGTATAAAAGGATATCGATCCCACATGGATTTGTTGGAACAAGAAGGGTCTTGTACAATTCATCAAAGGTTTTGATGATAACAAAGTATTGAAGAATAAACAGACATTCTAATATTTGTTCAAGTGTGCAGAATCAAAAAATATAGCCATCAAGTATTGAACAAGTATGAAAGCATCAGAAGCACAAGAGAAGCTCAAAAGACTTTGGTAGAAGATCTGAAGAAAGGTCAACCATAAGTCAACACACTGGATCAGAAGAAATGGACGCCTCTCGGAAGCTGAAGAGATCATTAAACTATGTGGAGATCACCAGACTCAGAAGACCTATCCAGACACAGAAGAACCCTTCAGACTTGGAAGACCTTCAAACTTCATAAGCACCTGAGGGACCCTGACTCCACGTCAGATTTGTCATCTTATGTAGTTGTCCACATCAAAGGATCTGAGCACAATTTTGTCTTATTCCGACCACGTGTAGAAACAGACAAATGACTTCATAGGCAAGAAGAATGAACAAATACTTTCTATTTTAGCAAAGGATTTTTGAATGACTATTCAACAGAATTATCCATATCTGGCAATGGTTCAATGCCCTTGATTTGAAGCTTCTCAACTACTCTTTATGCGCTGGCACTCTTCTCCAACGTCTCTCAAATCCCTGCCTATATAAGGAGCTAAAGACCATGAAGAAGACTAACAAGACTCTGCTATTTTTACTGTATCATTACTCTGCCAAATCAAATAGAGCATAAACACTTAAAAGTCCTAGAAGTTGTAAAGAGTTTGTTCACCTTGTTCAGTTTACACCAAAATTGTTGAATCCGATGTCAGAACAAGTTTGTTTATATTTGATTTAAACAAATATAAGTCTCTTGCTTGCGAAGCTTGAACATCATAAGTCTCTTGGTGAAACCTTGAGCACCATAAGTCTCATTCAGTTGTGTTTGATTAATATAAGTCTCTAGGTGAAACCTACAGCAATAGAAGTCTCTTTGGGGAGCCCTTTGAGAAAAAGAAGTATCTTGCCTGCGTGCTTGAGCATTAGAAGTATCTTGGAGTTGTCCTTGAGCAGTGGAAGTCCCTTGGTAGTGACCTTAGGCAAAGAAGTCTCTTGCAAGGGTGCTTGAGCATTGAGAAGTCTCTTGGAAGAGTCCTTGAGCAATTGTAATTAGTAGTGATTATAGTGAAATCCCTTGGAAGTGCAAGGGGACTTGACTACTCCTGTGTTGTGGGAGGAACCAACATAAAATTCCTCATGTCTGCTCTTTCTCTCTATCTCTCCTTTATCTTTATGTTTCTGTTTAAATCTGATGCACTCAGACTCTGGGTCAGACTCTGAATCGTCATAATCTGGACAATACCAAACACTCAGAAAAAGAAACTAGAAAAGGCCAACATAATTCAACAGTTAAGAAGACATAAAAGTTTTTGTCACAACAATAAAATAAAGATAAAATCTTGGGAAACCCAATTAAGAAGACATAAAAGTTTTCAAAAATGAAAGTGTGGTTTAAACAAAAAATCAATTATGACAGAACTTAACTATAATCTATAGAGCTACTGCTTTCTATGGCTTCCAGACAACCTGGTGGACTGTGGGGTCTTTTCAACTCAGCCATCATGTTAAGCATGTGAAGACACACCTTCACCGTGGTACAATCACAATACTTAACATGCAACATTACTAGGTTGGTCATCAATAGTTCTCCAACTTGAAAGAGGCTTAGCCTTGACCTATGACAAGAATCCTAGTTATATCTCAATGCTTCTCATGGCTCCTCCAAGATCTAATTGGCCTTTAAACAGTCTCTCTTGTTACCGTCACCTTAACCAGTACTTAGTAGTAAATTTTATCAAACAAACATTTTACATCCCCATCTCAATTAAGTATTAGAGAACTTGGCAATAAAAATAAAAGCGATCAAGTTTTACTTTTAAAGATTTAACGTTAAAATAATTTGTTTGAAAGAAGCACAAAGCTATAACTTTATAAATATTAAGCGAAGAATATCATAACTTCATCAAGTCTAAACCACAAAAATGGGTTTAGCTCATGATAAGCTTAACCACGGAGAAGGAGATGAAACGAAACATAAATGAAAACATGAAAATTTAAATTGATAGATAATATTGAGTTAAAACTAGATTACAATCCATCAAGGAAAGAGGTGAGCTTGATGTAGACTTATTGTGAATTTATATTTTATTTAAATATAAATGCTTGTGATCACATGGTATTGTTCGATTTCTTTAAAATAAACACTTCATAATAAAATATCATCATCACACCTCAACACTGATCATGTAAGAATTAGTTGTTGCATGTTCGATTCCCGGTACCCCAAGTTCCTAGCCCATTTAAATCATCAAATAATGAGGTACTTTAAAGTAACCTCTCTTTTTATATTTTATTTTTTGCTTAGATATACATTTATTTTGACCTAAATTGCTATAAATGTTGATTTTATGTCGCTAATTGTTGGGTAATACATAACAATACAAACACCTGAACGTGATTTAAATCACTATATGTCAGTAAATTAAGTCAAAAAAAAAAGTGAGTTATTGAGAATATTTTCGTATGTTAATATAAAAATGAAATAGCACCACTAGAAAACAGCATTTTAGCCTTAAAATTTGGTGTTGGACCCTGATAATAGAGAGACAATTTTTATATAGTTATACGACAATTAATAGATACTCATTTTTTTCTTCCTCAAATATGAATATTATTAAGTAAAAAACTTCACATTGCAGATGCTCTCATTTACAATTTATGTGCTAGAGTTTCTAATAACTTGATGATTATCAACAATCCTTCAATTGAGCTTGAGTTAGCCCTACTTTCGAATGTCATGGGAGGTCCATACTCTCGTGCTTAGTCTTTGTTTTCAGCTTTCTTCCTTCTTTTTTTCCTCATGGAACAAAAGAAAAACCTAAGAATATACTCTCTAAGGATTAAATGGTTATGGTAGATATCCAATTTTATAATTATTAATTTATTTATTTTAATTAAAAAATTTGAAGTAGAGTACAATTATGAAAATAACCCTTAGTGGACATCCGTTGTTTCTAATTTGATTATACATAATACAAATCCAAATAAATTTAATTTTGTCTCTTTTTCCGTACACATCATAAAAATTGTTGCATACACTCTTTTCTTCCTCACTCTATAAATACCTTCAACACACACACACATTGTGTGAAGAAGAAGAAACCCTAATCTTTCTTCACATTCCCATTTTCTTCACAGATCAAGTAAGTTCTCATCACTACCTTTCTTCAACATTTCTTATTTATCACTTCAAAATCTCATTTCACTCTGTTTCTTTCTTTTTTCATGCATTTTGCAGGTAACTTGTCAACCTTTGCTGATTTTCTTTGTTCAACGAGTGAGTAACCTTTGTTAAGCTCTTTCATTTTAGTGTTTTTCTTTTTCACTCTGTATTTTTTTATTTATTGAATGAAAAATGGGTTCTTTGTTGAACTTAAAGTTTTGATTTTTATGTGTTTAAATCATTTTTTTATGAAGTATTATTTTGTATTTGAAACTGTCATGTTCTTTTGCTTCATGTATTTGCAATACAAGTTCTAACATTGTGTATGTGTAATGTGTGATGTCGCTGCTGTTGGGAGTTTATTTTGATCTTTCGAGAAATTGCTTGCTATGTGTGTATGTATTTGTGTTGTCATTGTTTGGAATTTTAGTGTGGTGGTCTATGAACCACTGACACTTCTGATTGAAGGAGTGTCCAGACTCCAGATGCCAGTATCCAACACCGACACGGCACGGACACATGTGACTACTTTGAACCGTGTCATTTTTTTCAAATTATCGTTGTCAATGTGTCAGTGGCTGTGTCGTGTTTGGTGTCCAAGTCTGTGTTCATGCTTCATTGGTGTTAGTTCATGCATTTTGCTAGTACCTGAGAAGCTTTGGTGATTTTCTTTCCTTTCATTTTTTCTTTTTGTAATTGAGAAATTGCTTGCTAACATGTGTATGTGTGTTGTCATTGTTTTTGGGAGTTTTTTCGCTCACCATTGATAACCCATTGGAATCTAGTAACAGGTTTTATTCAAAGAATTTGACATTTGAACTGTTTGTTGAAATGTTTCTTCAAACTGTTTGTATTGATTCAAATATGCATTTTGTGGTTACTTCTAGGAAGTGGGATTGTACAATTTCAATTTTTATGTAGGGAACAGTAGTTACACATGAACTAATTTTATAAAATTATAAGTATACATGATGTAGAGAGTCACACATTGGATAGTAATATGGTCTAAATAGTGGTTATATGTTTTATTTTATCTTCGACCTTACAAGTTGAGAGCAATGTAGGAGTTTCAAAATAGACTTCTAAAGTAGACATTATCCTTCCAATAATTGTTTTGAATTGTATGAAGGCATGGAAAGGATCAAGACATATTTTTGTTAAAGAGTGAAAACACTTGACCACAAATAGCCTATCTTGTGAGAAGAGCGAGTATTTGCTAACCCATCTGAACCAAATGAATCAGAGTCCTCAATTATGAACTGTCAATTCATAAGCACATTGCTTGATGAAATTGCCCAAAGTTTTCAAAACCCAGTTCATTATTTACGCACTATAGGTCTCTGATATGTTTTTAATTGTTGAACCCTAAACCTTCATGTTTATTGTCTCTTGCCATAGAATAGGGGAACATTCAATAGGGTTATGTTTTTGTTCAAGTTGGAGAGATAAGGTAGATGTAAATTAATTGTCAAGTGAATTGGTGAATTTTTAATTATGATCAAAGACAACATTGTTTGTAAATTCAAAAGAAAAAGAAGAAAAAAATGTGTACATGATAAAGAAATAAAAGAGAAAAATCCAAAAATAGAATAAGTTGTCAAGATCAAGGTGTATCATGTTTAAACACCAAGGGTTTGTTTAGAATTAAGGGGATTCTTGTAAATTTATCTTTTAAATGTGAATAGAAGGAATGTTTCCTTATGCTTGGTCATTTGAATTCAATTGCCCCACAAATGTCCTTTCTTTTGTAGCCGAGCCAAGTTACAACCCTTAAAGACCTTTTGATCCATGTCTTTGTGCCTTTTTAAAATGATATTTGGATGGACACAAAACTTGATCTGGATGTTAACTTGATTGTCGGATGTGTGTTTCTTAACCCTCACTCATTGATTTCATTTTGTTTATCTACTTACAAAGAAGTGTGTCAGGTGTGGTTCGTGAATAAATGTATTATTGACTTGAACTGTGTGACATGAACTTTGTGCTTAGGACTCATTTCATATTTGCAATGAACTCTCAGATTAGTCGGAAACTTCAAACTTGCCCGCGCATTCACTTTGAATCATGCATCTGAACAAATTTTCAAAACTTTTGTACTTGTGTCTTGTACCTAACTTGTCCTTATTGAATTTTTTTTGTTTGAGGACAAACAAAGAGTAAAGTTGGGGAAAGTTTGATAAGTGCCAGAAAGTAGTTAATTTCATGTTACATTTAAGGCACTTCTGTTACTTGTTTCACAAGTTATCTAGGGAAAAACCCAGAGAAAAGTGATAATTGCTCTATTACGCTTTATTTATCTTACTCTACCCATTTGTGCAGGAACTGAACTAAAGACACCAAACAAAGAGATAAAACAAAGAAAAAGTGCAAAGGTTAGCTCGCAATGGCGAGTGGAAGGCGAGTAAACTTGTCATGGTAAGTAAAAGGAGAGTAGATGGCGAGGAGTTCCAGAGAGCAAAGGTTCAGAGTTCGCCATGGCGAACAAACTACTCACGAGGCGAGCTAAGATGGCCAAAACTCCTCAGAGCTGATGTGGCAGAAACCCACTAGCGAAGAAACATCAACTCGCCATGGCGAATACATTTACTCGCGAGGCGAGTTGAGTCAGATCAGAATTGTATAAAAGGCCATTCACTCATTTAAGAAGGGGGATAATCATATCATATCAGATTATCATTTTAGGCCACTCTAGGGAGAGAAAAACAGGGGAAAACCAGAGAGAACATCAATGAACAAAGAGCTACAAGGATTGGAGAGGACTTGCAAGATCATTGAGACATCATGGCTTGGTTATTCTTTTTCTCTTCTTCTCCTTGTAAGGTTACCATGACAATGTGTAGCTAAACTTTTTTTGTTGGGATTAAATGTATTCAACTCTATTAGTATGTATTCCCTTTGATTATGATGTTGTTTGATTTAATTATCTTATGATGTTGAGGTTATTTTTGTTTTCCATTACAATCTTATGGGTTTGAATTGTTATTGAAAAATACATTTTGAATCTAGGTGGGAATAATCTTCTATCAAAGTTTTTGTTCTAGACATGGAATTTAGGTTTTGATAATCACTTTGAATATTGGAAACCAAAGCTTTTGTTTCGTTTAATAGCTTGGGAAATCAGCTATACAACAATACAATCGACTCTTGGATCATTTAATAGTTTGGAAAATCGACGATTGAACGAATCAATAGAAATCACGACATCGTTTGGACATGAATGATGATGCCGAGAAATATGTGATAATATCGATTGATAATTAGAATCCGCAACACTAATTCGAGAATACGTAGAAGTAGGTTGATGAAGTTTAATCCCAGCATAATCTTTTCCCTATTAACTCTCAAACCTTTTATAATTTCGTAGTTTGATAGCTTATGAAACAAAACATCTTGAAACTCTTAGCTCAAAACGATATCGATTGTTGAACGGCTTAGAATATCGCACCAGTCCATGTGGAGACGATAAACAAAAATACTTACTTTTGATATTACATCAGTGTCCAGGGTCCAAACCCTCTGCATATAATAATGCATTGTCCTGGCAACTGAGCTATGCTCACGAGACATTTTATCCATATATTTACTTATGAAGAGAGTGTATAATTTAATATAAGATGAGAGGATAGTGTAATTTCAACTTCTATTAGTAGAGAGAAATGTTATCTACTCAATAAGATTACAAGAAGTCTTTTGGTATTCTTGTATTTTTTTTGTCAAGATTGTATAATGTATTTTATTGTGGATATATTTATAAAATAATTTATCAATACTTTATTTCTTTTTTAAAAAAAATATAAAGAATTTTACATTTTATTAGAAATTCTTGTGTTCGCATGATATCGCTAATTCCTTTGTAATATATAGTTTAGAAAACAATATCGTCATCGTGACACTTCAACACTGGTTTAGTCAAAATTAGTTGTTGTGGGTTCGTTCCTTGGCGTCCAATGTCTCTAACCCTACATAATCTAATGAGGTACTTTAAAGTACCTCTCTTTTTAGTTATTATACATTTATTTTAACCAAAATTACTATACATGTGGATTTTCTGTCGCTCAATTGTTGTATATATACATACAAATACAAACATCTGAACACTTTTTGAACCAATATTTGTCATTTAATTTAGTCAAAAAAAAAATTGTTAGTAAAGATATACTAGTTATTGAGAATATTTTAGCACCTTGATATGAGAATTAAATATCTCCATCATGGTATGTTTAAATCAATATACAAGAATAAATAAAATAAATGTCATGCTAACAAGTTTTTTAAGTTAAGGAAACAAAAAGTTGTAGTTTTAGGATGTAATAACAATTTTAAAATTTTTATAAAATTAAATTCATCACTTTTCAGCATATTTTTTAACAATACTTTTCATCATATTATAACACAACATATTTTTGTTCATTGAATCAATGTCTTAAGGGCATTGTTTAATATTTACTATAAAATAAATCACGAAAGGGAACCCTTCTTGGTTTCAAGCTTACTTAAGTTTATCTGTAATGGTCTATAATATCTAGCATTAAGTTTTCCTTAGAACAAAAGGATGACAATGTAGGTGAAAGGAAGAGTCCCATAAAGAAATCTTAATAAGTCACTATACCATGAATTTGAGCAAAAACATTCATCCAATAAAGAACTTGAACTTAATCAAATTCAGCTGTTGTCCAGACACGTTACCATAATCATGATACATTGCATGAATCCAGATTAGCCTAATGCCTTTACAGAAAACCACAATAACATATGCATATATAACATGAAATTAGGGCTGTTCTACTTGCTGACCCAACACAACTTCCATTTTTCCCGAACTCGTTAAAGTTTGGGTCCAGCCGATCAAACCCAAGTGATTTAGTTCGAGTAACAGATTTAGGATTCTAAATCCGTAAACCCAACATTTTCAAAAAACATATTTTTATTTGTTTTTGTTAATGTTTTTTAAGACTTTTATACACATATATGAGAGATCAAATTATACATATGTAATGTTACGTCACTCGATAACTTCATATCAGACACATTGTATTAAATTCATAGTTAGATTGAAATTTTATATCTGTCAGTTTTAAAGAAAATCTAAAATCATTTGACGGCATTGAGAATTATAAAAATTAGTTTTCTTTTAATAAAAGCAGCTTAGATGTTAGTTTTAATGCAACTCAATGACATGTCTAATGATGTTGGTTTTTTCTTACAAATTTACATAGATGATTTATTATATCTCAAATTTCAATCCAATGGTGAGTTTATTAAAACATGTATCCTATAAGAATTTGTTGGGTTGACATGTTGGTCTATTTGTTTTGTTTTTCAAAGAAAAAAATGTAAAATTAACATAGATGGCTTTTCTTTGTTATGTCCCAAAGTCCAAAAGTAAAAAAGAAATGAGTTGTACGTCCAGTGCACAGATGAAATCGTCAAATAAATATAGAGTCAGTAATTTTTATCTTCTAAATTTTTATTTGAAGATGAAGTGGCAAGTATATATGCACTTATTATTATTATTAATAATATGAATCGAAGTACGGTAATTTACTCATTTAGATGACATGAAGTATTTTGGTATTCTCTTATAATTTTTTTGGTACAATTGTATAATGTATTATATTGTGAATATATTTTATGATGAAATGCATTTATTATAAATTTATATTTTATTTAAATGTTTGTGATCGCATGACATCAGTCAATTCCTTTATAAGATATATTTCACACAAAAATATCGTCATCATCATACCGCAACACTAGTCATATAAGAATTAGTTGTTGCAGGTTCGATCCTCGACACCTAAAGTTCAAAGGTATATGATTCAATAATGAGGTACTTTAAAGTAACCTCTCTTTTTATAACTTTGTATCAGACACATATTTTACTAAATTCATTATTAGATTGAAATTTTATATCTTTGTCAATTTTAAAGAAAATCTAAAATCATTTGACTTCATTGAGAAGTATAAAACTTAGTTTTTTTTTTCCTTTCGATAAAAGTGTTTAGATATGAGTTTTAATACAATAAAAACGCTTAAATGTTAGTTTTTTTTTATAAGGTCGGAGCAAAATGATATGAGACAGAGAGGCTCCCAACTAAGTGCTCATAAATTTTATAAAAAAGAGGAAAAAAATACATAAAAACTAGGGGAAATAAACCTAACCAGTAAAACCACACAAGAGTGTAAGTCGACCTCAAACGGGTGATACATAAATAAAAACAACACACAAGTGTATCAACCTCTAATTAATCCTAAAACTAATTAAAGATCTTCGATGCGATGATTGAACCCTCGGTCAACACGGAGGCGGTTCATGTATCATCACCTCCCTGAAACAATGACAACAAGCTAAACGACCCTTTCGAGCCTCACAATCCAATCAAACAAAGTGAAAGGTGGTTCTTAAGCTGACGTATGAATCGTCTGCCAACACAGAAACCATTCAAGATCCATCAACTCTCTGCAAAAACATCAACAAACTCTGCACGATTCTTTCGAGTCCATGAGTCCAACATCAGATAGATAAAATGATGAGGATTTTAAAACAGTCTAAAATCAATCATGAAAATCGATACGGATATTAAGGCGGAAGCTATTCAGAGGAGGCAAACCTTAACCTTGACACTTGCAGATCTCAACATATCTGAATAATGATCAGAGAGTCAAAACATCGGAACGCCCACTTCAAATTGATTACACAATGACATATCCAATGATATTGGTTTTTTCTTAAAAGTTTATATAGATAATTTATTATATCAGAAATTTCAATCTGATGGTTAGTTTATTAAAACATTTATCCTATGAGAAACTATTAAGAGATGTAAAATTGAATCCATTATATTGGCTTGTTGGTATTAATTTAAACCTTTCAAATGTGTTTCTCTCAAAGTTTCAGATTCAATTTTCTTCAATATCAATTTCAGTAGACTACTTAGTATTTTGGGTCTTTCAAAGAAAAAAAAATGTAAAATTGAGATAAATGGTTTCTCTTCATGTTATGTACCAGAGTCCAAGAGTAGAAAAGAAACGAGTTGTTGTAGGTCCATTGTACAGATGAAATCGTGAAATAAATATGGAATCCAGGGCCGGCCCTAAGATTTTTGGTGTCCTGTGCGAAACAATAAATTGTGCCATTTTAATTATTTTATTATTTTTCTTTGCGTTTTTTGTTGCAAAATATTCATTTATAATAAAAATTATCTGAAAATATATTTTTCAATAGAATGAATCAAAGCGAATTAAAAAGAAATATATATATATAGTACTAACTACTAAGTAAAAATAATAATTTTGGTGTTCCTAAAAAAATGATGCTCTGGGCTGCCGCCCCTCTAGCTCGCCCTTAGGGCCACCCATGATGGAATCAATATTTTTTTCCTTAATTTTTATTTGAAGATTACTTGGCAAGTGTATGTGTCAAAAATATTTTTTTTGTGTAAATGTGTCAAAAATATTGTTACTGTGTATAAATGGATATATTATAACTAAGGCTAAATTGATTTAATTAATGGTTAAAATTTATTATACTTATATACACACACAAATAAAGAAATAACATACTTACATATAGTGTCAATTTTGTGCATATGTTTGCATCTATAGTGTGGAACCTCATTGCCATCTCTACGTCAGATAGAGGAAAAACAGGGTCAATGACAACCGCATTAGAAGGATGTATGTAATTTTTTAAGTATAATTAATTTTTTAAGTATAATTAATATATACATTTTAATTATTAATTAAATTTTAATAGTTTGAACACTAACACAAGATCCTAACAAACAATTAGGGATGACAATGAACATCCTCTAAACATGGTATTATAATGATTATCGTCATACTCACGTTTGTCAATGATGCCTATATATCAGAGCATATATCTTTGTAGACAACAAGTTCAGTGCCCTCCCACACCCTTTGGCACAAGGCAACACAAAGACACACATATAAGGATGGATCTAGAAATATTGATCAGTGAGGGTAATAACATGTACTATAATTTTTCGAGTGAAATCATTTACAATAAATATTTACATAAAAAATAATTATCATTAAAAACTCAAAGACGACTACAAAAATTATTCATTTTATATCTGAAAATTTAAATACACCAAAGATCTACGAAATATATTTCTTCATTGATCTTATGTTTTGAAATTATGGTTTATTTTTTCATTTTCAACATTTTTGGAAATTGGAAATTGGAAATTATGGTTTATATCTGAAGTATGTATTGTATTGGAAATTGTGCCGTCAATTCCTTAAAAGTTAACGAAGTGTCTTTTTCAATTTAAAACTTTCTTTTTTTAAGTTTTCTTAACCTATTTTCTTTAATAGGTTGAACTTCATATTGGGTAAATGACTCCAAATTAAAATACTCCCTCCGGTCACATTTATAAGCAAAAAACAACTTTTTAGGTACATTGAATAATTAATGTATCTAACCTATAAACGTGGCTGGATACATTAATTATTTAATATATCTAAAAAGTCATTTTTTGTTTATAAATGTGACTGAAGGGAGTATGCTTTAACCACGTTCTTTAACATTAGCGTTTTTCTTTCTTATTTCTACGTAAAGAGATAAAGTCTTTGTATAGATAAAGGTGGAATTTTTCTTTCTTATTTTAATTGTGAAATCCGTTTATTTTATATAGAGATATTTTTCTTTAGGAAAATGTTAACTAGTGTCCTTGAGACACTAGTTAAGAAGCAAATATGTATTGTATTGGAAATTGTGTTGTCAATCAAAGTTAACAAAGTGTCTTTTTCAATTTAAAACTTTTTTTTTTAGCAAAAAATAAAGAAAAAAAAGGGTTAAAAAAACAAAAAAAAGAAAGTTTTAAATGAAAATGACACTTTACTAACCATTTTCTTTAACAGGTTGATTTCATATTGGGTAAATGACTCCAAATTAAATATGATTTAACCACGTTGTTTAACATTACTAACATTATTTATTTTTACAAGGTTTAATAACTTTTTTTTTGTCAAGTAGCCTATCGGTTAGAGCTCACACAATTTAATTGTAGAGAAGTGGAGTGTCCGGGGTTTGAACCCCGGCCCCTGCATATAAAATGCAATATCCCTACCAACTGAGCTAAGCTCACGGGGATTAATAACATATTTTTTATTTTGTCAAAAAAAACATTATTTATTTTCACATTTGTTTATATATTTACAAGGTTCATTTTCCAAAGCAATCAAAAGATTCATTTTCAAAAAAGTACTTAATTTTCAAAATCAAAAGTAATATAGTTGATTTTTTATTTTATTTTTTTCTTTTGAGTCCAATATTCTCACCCTGCTCCACTTTTCAGTCCCAATTCATATTTTGATGCATCTTTTTGGCACCAATATGGTCCCACCAATACAAATTGCATCTTTTAAAGCATGCATGCACTACCACACTTTTCTCATCCACACAATCAGAAAAACATAATCATAGAAAACCACTTCTTGTGAATCCAATCCAACATGTTCGCCATAGTCATAGGTGGTTGTTATTATTATTATGTCACATTGAAACAATTCAACAACATTAATACTATTGTGTTCTGTTCCCCCACGTTCTTCTCTTCTCTCTCTCCAACACCATAACCATCAATTTCCCATAATGTCTCTAACCATTAAGTTACAATTAGTTTCTCATCTTAACATCAATCACAACAAAAACCATGCAAACAAATTAATCAAAAGCAAAAACAACACTTTTGGTAACACTTTAAAGTTTCTTCCAAAACCCACTTTTGGTAACAATTCATTAACTGTTACTAAAAAGTATAATAATAAAGTTAAGAGAAGAATGCAAGGAAATATCATGATCAAAAGCTCTTTGATAGAACCAGATGGGGGTGTATTAGTAGATCTTATGGTGCCTGAAAATGAAAGAGAATCTAAGGTACTTGAAGCTAAGTCACTTCCTAATGTGAAACTAACAAAAGTTGATTATGAATGGGTGCATGTGATTGGCGAAGGTTGGGCTAGTCCTTTGAAAGGTTTCATGAGGGAAAATGAATATCTTCAAAGTTTGCATTTTAATTCACTTAGGTTGAATGATGGTTCTTTTGTTAATATGTCACTTCCTATTGTTTTGTCTATTGATGATGAGACTAAAGAGAGAATTGGGTCTTCTTCTAATGTTGGGTTGATTGGACCTGATGGGGATATTGTTGGTATTCTTAGAAGGTTAGTTTTTCTTACTCTGGCTTTGATTTTGTGGTTAATTAATTTGTGTTTTCTAGTTTTTTAATTGTTTAATTGTTTACAATCTATGAATTCCTAATCCTGACATGACGCTTAACGACATGAGATATGACATTGACACCGGTAATAATTTGAGAATAATCTGAGAAAATGGAAGTGATTGATTCCAAATACACGTGTTGGAATTGTGCTAGTATTGGACACTGACATGTGTTAAATACACAAACACACCTTCAACCCGAGGTGTCAAATGTCAATGCTACATAGGTCATGTTCCTTGATATTACAAAAAATCGCAGTCAAATACGAATAATGAGACATCAATTGCAGTCTCTTAGACATTAAAAAGCTTGATGTCATGGCTCAAATTGAGTTCACAAACAAAACGACGATCTATTTTAGTGTGTTGGGTATGTTTGTGAAAGTGTTGAAATATAATAGGGCTTTAGAAGCAGTTTTGTCAAATTGCAGGAATTTGAACAAATTGTTATTGCCCTTCAATATATTATTTAGTACAAGGTGTTGTCAAATAGTCACTATTGTGGTACTATAGCAGTGTGCCGGAATTTGAACAAACTGCTATTTTCCACGATTTGTGATTGGCAACACTGTTTAGAAGATAGATTTTGTAGCTTCTGCCATGCATAAGTAAATAATTTTGAGATCAAGATGACATATAAATTGAACATAAGTATTATCACTTTTCTCTTTGAACTGTACAAGACTCTGTCTATGAATTCATACATCCAAGAACCGTAACTGGAAGATGACAAAAGGCTAAGTGCATGTTTGGATTGGCAGTGAGTTTGATGAAATCAGTGACATTGTGATTTTCTTGGAGCTTATCGTCAATCCAAACCTTCATGGAATTCTTTTATCACACATCTCACGTGTTTGTTCACATTCAATTTACAGTCTTCTATATTGCTTTACCTTGAACTCGTGAAATCATTTTGAGTTTTAAAATTAGATTTTCACAATTTTTGAAAACCAAACCGGAAATCAAACCGTCAAGACCTCCGAGTCACAGTTCAACTGCTTTAAACTGTTTAAATCAGGACGAAACAACAGTTGAACCAATAAAATAACTAAACTGAAGACAATTCTGGTTCATGGTTTAACAGGTTGAATTGTCTAGTTCGGTTTTTAGAACTTCAGATTTTTGAATTGCGATGGCTATTTAAATACAATCCTGTCATTCAATAACAACTAAACTTCTTTGCAGCGTTGAAATCTACAAGCATAACAAAGAAGAAAGAATAGCTAGAACCTGGGGAACAACTGCTCCAGGATTGCCTTATGTTGAGGAGGTCATTGCTCCAGCTGGAAATTGGCTTATCGGAGGAGATTTGGAAGTGCTAAAACCTATCAAATACAATGATGGTCTTGATAACTACAGGCTATCTCCCAAGCAACTTCGGGAAGAATTTGATAGGCGTAAAGCTGATGCAGTTTTCGCCTTTCAGTTAAGAAATCCGGTCCATAATGGTCATGCCCTATTAATGAACGATACTCGTCAACGTCTATTAGACATGGGTTACAAAAATCCAATTTTATTGCTTCATCCTCTTGGAGGTTTCACAAAGGTTGACGATGTTCCCTTAGATGTCAGGATGGAGCAACATAGCAAGGTAATTTCCATCATTTTTTCTCATACGGTGTCAAGTAAGAATCAGTTTTGTTTAATATCAGTGCTATAGAGTAGCGGTTTTTGAACACATCGCTATTGCTCTGTGATACTCTATTTAGTTCAAACTGTTGTCAAATAGCAGCTTTAGCGGCGCTGTAGAACTGTTGCGTAGCATAATTTGAATAAACGCGCTATTTTCCGCGATCCACGATTGACAACACTGGTTAAAATAATGTGCATGTGCCTATAACAATCAATGCTATAAAAATTGAACTTGGAAGTGGTTGAACTGCTCTTTAATTTCAGCTACCCATTCATTTTGTAATTCTTTTATCCAATGAGTTTTAAAAACTGAATCTAACCAGATAGTTCGACCAGTTGAATCGTGACCAAAAACTGTCTACTGGTTATTTGAGAATTTCGATTGTGGTTTCGACCTGGTATAAAGTAGTTGAACCATGACCTAGAGATCTTGCTTGTTTGGTGTACCGTGTACGCTTCATTTTTTAAAACATTGGTTTTATCTCTAATTGTAAAATACTTTTTCTTGTTCATAGGTCCTAGAAGATGGAGTTCTTGATCCTGAGACGACCATAGTTTCTATATTTCCATCACCTATGCATTATGCAGGTCCAACTGAAGTTCAATGGCATGCGAAGGCACGGATAAATGCAGGCGCCAACTTCTATATTGTTGGTCGCGATCCCGCTGGTATGGGTCATCCAACTGAGAAACGGGACTTGTATGACCCTGATCATGGAAAAAAGGTGCTTAGCATGGCTCCTGGTCTTGAGAAGCTTAACATTTTGCCATTCAGGGTAAGTAGTATTGCTTTTACACATGAATTTAGGTTCTTCCTCCAATATGAGATATGTTCTTTCAATGATATTTTCTTTAGTAAAAGCCGAATAAACAGATCCAATTCAAACTGCACTTAAATGGATCGGATTTTTTTTGAGAAAGCAATCCGAACCAAATCGCATGCTATTATAATCATTGGATCGAATGACTCTTTGCCTCAAAATCGGTCAAAATTGAACTGCAAACACTCCTAATTTTCACAATGCTGTCCATTTTTTTTGCACAAGTTTCATTCAAGTTAATACTTTATCATTTAATATGCCACCTAAAATTTTGCTGATAAATCGTTTGTTTCATTTTAATGACTTGTTTGCCATTGTACATTACAGGTTGCAGCTTATGACACTAAGGTAAACAAGATGGCATTTTTCGACCCTAGTCGTGCTAAAGATTTTCTCTTTATATCTGGAACCAAGGTATTTTATTCTCAATCGTTCACTAATGTGTTTCAGAATCAACAACCAAAAATCTAAACTTTGTCATGAATATATAGTCTGTGTTTGTTTACAATGACAGATCTTGGTTCCTACACAGCTGTAACTTAAACAAAAGTAACTTGTATCATATATTAGTATATCGGAACATGGAACTACGAAAATAAACTATTCTTCTAAATTTTGTGTTTATCTTAAAAAATATACGATGATTAATTCAAAGCTATGAAGCACGGACACTCCTCGGATTAGGCGTATCCTGGTGTCGGACATGTTTCGTGTCTGACACCGACACGACACCGACACTTGTAATTACACTGAATTATGTGATTTTTTCAAATTATTAGTTGTGTCGGCGTGTCAATGTTCATGTCGTATCCGGTGTCCGTGTCTGTATCGGTGCTTTATAGATTCAAAGTATATAAAATGAACAATATTTAAAAGATACTGGTTCTTGTTTGTGACTTGTTATCTTGTAAGAGATATAACCTAAGAGCACAGACACCTCTCCAAAGTGTTGTTTCAGTGTGCCATACACATTTCAGAAACTTGACACTTCTCGGACACACCTTGAAAACATGTCAGACACCTCTTAACTAATTCCAATCTAAATAAATTGGTTCCGTTCGGCACCTGTTAGACATGTCTTGATCACGCACCAAGAGACTGGACCACACCTGGCTCAGGGCCCTTAAGATTGAACATATAACTTTTTTACTAGATGTAACATCAAGTTGTTTTCTTTTGTGATTTATTTTTTCAGATGAGGTCTTATGCAAAAAGTGGAGAGAATCCACCAGAAGGATTTATGTGCCCAAGTGGATGGAAAGTTCTTGTCAATTATTATGAAAGTTTGCAGACAGAAGAAGCATCACAACAGCCTGTGTTATCTGCTTAGACATAACTACAGCTACTGCTAGAACTTTTTGCATTAATTGATTCTAGAACAAGATTGTTAAGAGTAAAACTTAGGGAGTGCCAATTTTTATGCATGGTCTTCCAACATCATGATCAAGAATTCGGCAATGCGCAAGCATATTTGAAATTTTGTAACATATTGAATTATGTTTCATTTCCTAATGAGTTTAGGCTTTGTTTGGATATACAGATTAAGTAAGCACTTATAGCATAAATGTTTATTACATACTAGTTGTCTAGTGCTTATGTATAAGCTAATTCTATAATAAACGATAAAATCATGTCAAACTATTCCTATATTAGTTACAAACTGTTTCCATAAGTTATGTAGAAGAACTTATGGGAATAAGCTCAAAACAGCTTATAAACATGTCATAAGTTGTTTCCATAAGTTCTAGTAGATAGTGTCACAAGTGTTTATGAAAATAAACTGAAAACAGTTTATGGTCATGTTGTAAGTTGTTTCTATAAGTTCTCTTATATTGTCTCGCAAGTGTTTATGATGGTAATTAAGTTCATGTTGGGAGCGTCTGTAGTGACACATGTTTACCCAAAACCTTAAGATATTGGGTATATCGGTACCTTTCAAGTGTGAGTCACCCAGATCATTAGTCTGGTCCACACTAGGATCTTACTCTTGTTGCCTTAGCAAACCTAACTAGAGCTTTTACCCCACTTGTTGGGGAGTCGAAAGTGGCAATGAACTAAATGTTTAGGATCTCTAAGAGACCTTGACATCACATTTTTAGTCAAAACATCACGGCATCGTGTATATAGGTCACTTCTTTTATATATTCAATATTTTACATATTTATAGGCAATTTGAGAAATAACCATCAAGTGTTAGTTACCACCTCCTGTAACATGATCCAACACAAGATCTAGATTTCGCTCTCCTACCTTTGTCACTCCCGATGCTCCCCTGACTCCTCAACAGTTCAACAATGATTAAAGAATTTGCTGCCTTGTATATGACATATTATTACAAATGAAATTCCCTAGCCACTATGAGTCTCTATGAACCACCAATTTAATACAAGGACAAGAAAAATTCAGCATAGCCTTGATGGTGATGGCTGTATTGAGACAATGCATATATGGTCTATGAAGTGGCCTTAAGAGTACACTAAAAAGTGGGGACAGCTACAAGGACAGAATAGTGAAATGCTACCCAAAAAAGGAATATATTGAATGACCAATTTACAAGGCATCATTCAATGGACCACGCAAGCATTTGTGGTGTGTTTGGGACAGAATTTTAATGAGGAAGAGTAATATTTTGCTTTCAAATGTTTTACTTTGATAATTAGCATAAAATGTTGAAAAGTTGAATTACTTTTTTCATTTTAAAATTAAGAATTTTGAAATTATAATAAAATTGTCAATTCTCTTTCTTCAAATATCTATTAGTAGACTTCTAGCCGGTGTGATTTTCTCACTTTGATTATTCCATTGAAAGTAATCTTTTTTTTGAAGTAAGCTGCAAATAAGTTGTGTATCCAAACAAACCCAAAACATGTTCAACCACTCAATGCAAATTTTAATTTTATTTTTTTTTTAAGTAAAATTTAGTATTGTTAACAAGACCATAACTCTAGATGAAAATTGTAAAATATCATGTTAATTTTAATGTTATTTTGTTGAACTGGAAGTTTTAACAATTATTTTGATCAACATAAAATGTAATTTTCCTTTGTAAAAAAAAGTTAAAAAGTAAAATAAAATGTAATTTTCCTTTATGATGACTTACTAACAAACATAGATGACATATCCTTTCACAAAAAAAAAAAAAAAAAAAAAAAAAAAAAAATAAAATAAATACCAAAAGTTCAGTCCAACATGTTAATTTTTTTAAATATAAATGATTATTTTGATGCAAAATAAAGATAAATAAATATATTTGCACAAAAAAAAAGATAAAATTTGTATTCATCCAACATCACTACAAGCATGTTGTGAGTTCGGTAATTATTAGGTGTGAATGAACACAACATGAATATGAGATTTGATTCTTCAAAAAAATGAATATGAGATTTGTTGGGTGTCTATTTGTGTGATTGGCAAAATCTTTCAATTTTGGTGAGAATTGTGTGTATATTATAGAGATAGAGATAGATGATTTGTTAGTCATGACCCTGACATTCTTTGTATGTTTAAATAAAGAAAAATTTCTCGGGGTTTGAACTCCAAATATTTTATATACTACATATTATTCTTACTAATTGAATTAAACTTACGGGGACGCATGTTTAAATAACTAATTATACATTGACATTTATAAAGAAAAAAAAAATTATACAATATACATAGACACAAATATCAAACTATGAAAATCTTTTGTTTTTTCTTTACTGTGGAGAAAAAGATTTCTACGTTTTCTAAAAAAAAAAAATTCTCTTTCATTTTTTTCCTCCATATTTTTACACACTATTCTACTTTCTCTTTCCTATTTTAACATAAAGTCACCTCAAAGAAGAGACCCAACATTAGGGAATCCTAATGAAATCTAGTTATACATAAACTACTTTCGTTAATATATATCTTATGTTTATCTTATGGTACGACAATATGTATATTATTGTTGTTGTTGATTTTTCGGTAAATAAGACTGAGAATCAAACAATTTATATGGCTGTTATAAAACATGTGTGATTTATTATTATATATTATATATATTATATGTAGAAATTTAAATAAAACAGTAATAAAATAAACAAACTAAATATTAGTCGTATTCTTTTTTTTGAATTGCAGTCACGAATGCTGAAATTGAACCCAGGTCTGTTTAGGTTGGAGGAGATTGAATCTCCCAACCAACCACTGGGGACCCAGCATTGCGTCCGGATCCTCTCCATTTCTAAAGGAAATGCGGATAAACATTTCTTTGCCCAGCTGAATGACATGTGGCATAAATAGAAATCAACGGTTAAGATTGATTTTTTTTTCTTTAAACCAATTAAAATTAATAAATAATAAATATATTACATTAAGATTGAAGACAATCAGTTGCCACATTTGTAGGAAAATTGGTTTTGCACATACCCTCCATCTTCCTTATCAAAGGGAATCGGTTGCAATTGCTTTTGCATTCCTTTCCTTTCCTTCTTCGCATGTTCACAACCACTGTTAATGGAAGAATTTAATTTGAGAAACACAACACATAATCAACATCATTATATGTCAATTACTCTATGGAAGAATTTCATCGTTAATGGAAGAATTTCATCGTGCACAGTTGATGCCACTTTTGTGAACCGGAAGTATGTGCAAAACCAAATTTCCTAAAAAAATGGAATATTTATTATTTATTAATTTTAATTGGTTTAAAGAAGAAAAAAATCAATCTTAACCGTTGATTTCTATTTATGCCACATGTCATTCAGCTGGGCAAAGAAATGTTGATCCGCATTTCTATTGGATATCGAGAGGATTCGAGCGCCTTATTCTTTTGTCGGTTTGATTTTTTTCTTCTCATGCTTAACATTTCATCTAACAAACATTTTGTAAAAAAAAATTCTAACAAACATATATATAAATAATCTCCATATTTGTATATCAGTTTTTATAAAATAATTAAATAACCGTTTCATTGCCTACGAAAATAATACTTGTTTGATTATTATTTGAGTTTGTGAGGATAAATAACAAGAAATCTCACACGTTTTTCCTTCTTATGAACAAAATCTCACACTGTTTATCGCACCATTAATGTTCTATAGTAAGAAATAAATACAAAAGGGGATAACGATGAACATCTAATATTAGACCTTTATTTTTAAAAAATTGATAATATTAGACCTTCATCGTTTTAATATAAATATCATTTTATTTTTATTTTAAATTTCTTTTGTTTTGGCATTTGAAAACATTTTTTGATTATCGGGAGAAACCGGTTCTTCATTCTACAAACAATTGTTTGTCATATATGGACTTGTTCCCACGAATTAAGTTACCATATTATGTATTAAAAAAAGTATAAGCGAAGTTGTGTTCCCATTTCGATTGCGGCAGCTATACCACTAAGAGAATTGCTATCCTCAAACTCCCTAACAAACGCGGTTTAACACACTCGCTTACACAAAGACACGTCATCATCTGTTTCTTTGAATCATTTACTGAAGACCTTGCAGTTTTACTTTTATTTAGATTTTCACTTTAAAAAATTATTAAGATTTAGATCGTTAAGTTTGTAAGTAACTCACCCACCATCTCCATGAAATCTCTTTCTGAGATTTGTCATTCCCCTGTAAAACAGTGGATGTTGTTTTTTTAAAAGTATATTCATTTCAAAGCCTTTAATAGGTCTTATTTGCCATGGTGAACGTGCTATCACCTCTTAAACATAAGATGGGATAAGTTTTAATGGTTGGAGAATAGAAACTAAATTATTAATCGGTTCCTACACACATCGTGGTAACATAAGATGGGATAAGTTTTAATGGTTGGAGAATAGAAACTAAATTATTAATCGGTTCCTACACACATCGTGGTAACACTAATATTAGATTAGAATTATAACTCCAACAAGACAACTATAGTGTTTTGATCATAACACAAGTGTATAAAAAACATAGCAACTCTAATTCATTTAATCCAGGGAAATTGAAGAAACAACAACAATGTATATTAGATTGGCCAAAGGTTTATCAACGAGAAATTAAGTGGGCGGTTAAAAACATCCAAAATAATAAGGAAATTAAAATATATATTTTTATTAATCTCTCAACTTGCCACTCCAGTAATCAAGTTAAGGTTTTTAAATAAAGTGTGACGTGGCTTAATGTGAGGGAGTGTGTTCAAAAGAGTGTGTGTGAGAGTTTGACAATAGCATTCCTCATACCACCAATCTCTTTAATCTCAACAACAAGAACGACAACAACACCGACATTAAGAAGGTTTTGGTATACAAACCACATATTCTATGCAACATCCGACAACCTTTGTTAGACATTAAATCCTTATATTATTTCTCACCAACAACAATGTCATTTATACCGGCATTTTTTCTATTAACTTTAGACGGAAACAAAGTGGTATCGATGCAATGCAAGTACGAGCAAAGGCCATCCACCACTAACTACAAACCCTCTTCAACCGGTGTATGTAGCATTAAGAACGCATTCATCTCGTTTCTTTTCCATAAGTTTTGTCTCAATTTATGCACCAATTAAGACAACTCCACCAAACACTATTGTAATCTTTGTATTCAGTTTTTCCATAATGTTCAATGTTTTTGTCCAAAACGTTACATAAAAAAAATAAATTTATACTTTATGTATTGCAACTATGTATATTTTAAATAGTTTAGGTTTAGGTTTAAGTGTACTTTTGACCTCATAACTTTTCAAATATTGTGATTTTGACTCTCTATTTAAAAAAATGATAAATTTAGTCCCCTATAAATTAATCCATTTGCAATGGAGTCCTTTTGACCAATTTTAACTCGGTCAACGCCTATGTGGCATGCCACGTGTGTAAATATTGAATTAAAAAAATTAAAAAAGCCACATGTTAATTTTTTAAATTAAATAAATTTAAAAGGTGATTAAAAAAAATCAGAAAAAAAATTAAAAGTAAAACCCAAATCTCAATCTTCATTTCTTCGTATCAATCCCAATCCATCCTAGAAAAGAAAAAAAAAATACTAGAAGGAAGCTTTTGTTCTTTGAATCGTTGATGATGTTGTTGTGGAGTGGTGTTGGTTTCTTGTGATTGTTTCCTTTGAAGAACTTCACTTATAGTTTGATAAACTTCAAAAACCATATTGGAAGGAAGATTTTGTTCTTTGCGTCGTTGTTCTGGGTTGGATTGGGATTGATATGAAGAAATGAAGATTGTGTTTTATTTTTTTTTTTCTTTCTGATTTTTTTAATTTTACTTTTCATTTATTTAATTAAAAAATGATTATGTGGCTTTTTTAATTTTTTTAATTCAATAATTACACATGTGGTTTTCTACGTAAGCGTTGACTGGATCAAAATTGGCCAAAATAACTACTATTGTAAATGGGTTAGTTCGTAGGGGATTAAATTTGTCATTTTTTTAATAGGAGACCAAAATCAAAACATTTGAAAAGTAAGGGGGTCAAAAGTACACTTAAACCAATAGTTTATTATGTAGTTATTAGCTTTACAATATAAAAAAACTTTATTTAACAAGCTTTTAAAATTTGTAAAATAAATTTCATCTAATCTACTATTTAACGTGGGACTTTCTTTTCTACTTTTTTTTAATCTCCATTAACAAACAACTTCCTAAAAGATATATAGAGGGATATTGTAAAAATAAACTAATAGAATAGTGTTTTTAAAGTCGATCATTTCCTAGAGGACAAAGAATCCATTTCCGCATTTTTAATTGAGTTAACCGTGAAAATAGTAAACTTCACAAGGACTTGTGTGAAAATATACTTCTTTGAGATATTAATTTATATTATTTTTTTTTTTAAAAGCTTTATTCACTTTCTTTGAATATTAGAGATTATTTAGTGAAACTAATGAACTGCATTTTATTATCTTACTGTTTCATATTTATCATAACTGTGATTTTAGTTGAACCCAGTTGCAGATGATCATTCTTCACGGTTTTTGTCATTATATCACACAAGTTTTGGTTGAATTAATTTTGCTTTTAAAATGTATATTCACGATACTAATCTTTCATTAATTACATCTTATCAACAAACCTCTAAAACCGCCCCCACTTCTTTTCCCAACTTTTCCACTTCCCATATACTTCAATTTTCTCTTATACTTATCGTTTTTGGTTTTAGAATATTGGTTCAAACAATTATTTCTATGAGTTGAAATTAAATAATTAAATAGTTATTCCAGTTCATAAGACCCGTGCGGCGCACGGGTCATCAATGCCGCACGGGTCATCAATCTAGTATAAGCTAAACCCGTTACTTTGGTCCATCATCGTTAATAATTTTCCATTACATTCATATTCATAATTACAAAATAATCAAACAACGAACAAATAAAATAGGGCAAAAAAATAATTGTACAGGAAGTGCATTTTCTTGTGGAGCATGCGACCAAACATCTTTCTAACATGCATTCTATTTTTTCCATTTCCATGCAAATAACACAGCTAGGAATGTGATGATCAGTTAAAACACAACAGCAATAGTAGTTGGGTTTTGGGTAACCTATGCTCCTATATTCACAGTACAAAGGAGACAACATCAATATAAAGGGATACTTCATTCTTCTTCTATGAGGGAAAAAAAACTTAGACCTTAACAGTCTTTAGAGAGTTCTAGGACTATGTTAAAATTCATTTTCATCCCTTGTTATATTTACCACATTGATGGGGTATCCCTTTATATATTGTTATAGATGAATTATGGTCAATTATTACTAAGTACTAATTTGTTCATTAATTCATATTTGTTGGGTTATATTTCTAAATGGAGCTAGATTGATTAGGCCATTTTGTTAAACCTAATATGAGGTCTATGTACTCGGCCATTTAATTATTTAATCGTTGCGTCGTTATATTAAAAACATATTAAAATAGCAATATGGTGAAAACCTAGGAATCGATGAAGATAGTGCATCTTTCTCTACTAATCACAATTCTCTCATCAAATCTCGAATCTATAGCACCTGAAGGTACACATATTTCTTGATCTTTCTCTTGATATGTAGATATGCTATGATTCGTATCTATGATTATGATATTGAAATATTTGAAATGTGAATTTAAGACTTTAAAGCAAGCCTTATATGGTGAAATATGACATTTTCCAAAGAAAAGAATTGTTGGTCTTTGTAACTCAAAACCTTAACTAGACTGAATTTGTCAAGAACTTCGTTGTCCAACTGTTTGGCTGAAAATGTTGTGTTTTATATGTAGTTTGTCTTCACTATCAACTGAGAACATAGTTTTGGTAACAAAGCTAAAGCACACACATAATGAGGCTTAAGAAGTGAGAAAACTGAGGTTCGTATTATGGACTTTATTGACTTGATCCGGTTGTAATTATGATTTGATAACGATTGACTATGTATTTCTTTTTTTGTAAGCATGCATTCCACTCTTTAAAAGTTTTTGAGTTGTCTGTTTGGTTTTTTAAAAATGCAGCCGTCGAATTGGATTATATTAGCGTACAAAACAATCATCTGTTACAAATATCTTCGGTCCCTTCCTAAAATAGAATTAAGGGTCGGAAGATATTTCTAAGACTTTATTATTTTGTACCTAACTCTAATCCTGTTACAACGACTATGATTTTAAGAATTCAAAGAGTTTGCTAGGAAGTTTTTGAAAAGTGTAGTGTAAGTCACTCCTAATCAAATCATTGGTATTAATTACATTTAGTTTATGATGAGTAAGAATAACTTACATCACTCACACACAACTTTTGTACTAAACTCGCATCAAAGATTTGATGGGAGCCTTGCATGCTTCTACTACAATGGTTTCCTTGTTTTTTTCTTCCTTTTTATTATTATCAAGGATGCTCATGACAAGTTGAGAAAACAAAAAAAATATAAGCAATATCTAGAATATGAAGTAAAAAAATCAACACATTAATAATTTATATTTAATATTGTTAGAACCACAACTACTAGTAACCAAAGAGTATAAAAACAATAAATCTCAAGACAATGAACATAATCATTTGTTTACACAGGTTGATCAAGCCTATTTACATTTGCGACTATAAAGCAGCTGTAGTTCTTATTTGAATGATGCTACGGTCTGAGTTACACCAACTAAATGTTAAAATTGTCTTCATTTTATCAACAATACGATGGTAAAGACTAAAGAGGAATGCTATCATACTATGGAAGAATCGCAACCAGATCATGATATAGAGTGCCCATAATCGCAAAGGTACCTAGAAACACATATTTTATATATAATTATATATGTTTTTATAGGTTAAATCCTCTACTTTATGAAAGTTTGTTAAATGTGCAAAGGTACAAATGCATTTTTTATGTTTGTCGGAGTAAACTTGCTTCAAATTATATAATTCGAAGGGGATCAAAATAGAATTTTAGAGGGCACATGCGAAAGATTTAACAAATTTTTCTCATTAAAAAACTTGAGATCAAATTTATTGGGGTGCTTACCGTGCAATTGACACCTAGAAAATGTTTCAATTTAGGTGATGTGTAAGTTATAGATTCAATTATGATAATGACATCATCAACTTTGCATGTTTAAAAATTTGTTGTTTTTCTAGAAGAAAATAACTTAATTATCAATTAAACAGTGACACAAATTACCAATTGTCATTGAATACTCATTGAGGCGTACTTTTTTTTTTGTTTTCTTTGATAGACTCCAAGATAAAAATATAGTTTATTTTTCGAATCAAGATGAAAAATTTAGTTCTGTATTCAAACTTGTGTGCTCTTATGACGTCAATAAAATATGTAATGCATTTCGTATGACTATCATATAACATGTGTGTTTAAACCTAGTTATGCATTGAAATTTCCGTGTTCTTGTAGGATCAATGAAGTATGTATTTCTTAGTACAATCACATATCATGTGTTTTCTTTTATCATATGCGATCGATATAATGAAAATACAAATGAACTAAATGTTAGTATTCTCATACCAATTTTAATTTATTTTTTTCTTCTCATACTAATATTTTCATCTAACAAATATATAAGTTATCTCAATATTTTGATTATGTTATTCATATAATAGTTTTTCTTATAAAATATCACCCTCAATTACTTGACAATTCTGACTTATTTTCGTAATATTGATGTACTCTACAAAGAAATAAGTAAAAAGGGATAACTATATTGAATACCTATTTTGGACTTTCATCAATTTCCAATCTAAAATACCTATTTTGTCAAGAAAAACTTTATATTTTATTTCAAACTTATATTTGAAGTCCTTAGTTTTCCTTTTACGTTTCAACCCAAATCCGAAAAGAAAAAAAAAGAGAGACAAATATATCATTTCAATTCCCTTCTCACCCTTGAAAAAATTACAATTTTTTTTCAGTTTCCTTCTCACCTTCACTTTTCTAATTCCCACTAATTTTCCCTCTCACTTTTCACTAAGGATCTGTTTTGGAGTTTTGATGGGGGGTTTTAGAAAAAAGGAAGGAAGAAGTGGAAAAAAAATAAAATAGAGAGCTATGAGAGTGGAGTGCTTTGGGGTTTAGTTTTCTTCTTAATACAAAACCTCCATAATTTGGGGAACTGAAAAATTGTATTAGAGGCGAGTTTTGGGTAAGTTTTTCAAATCCAATCTATGTACTTATAATACTTTCAAAGTTTTTTTGGTAGCATAATACTTTCAATGTTAAAAATACACTCATCATAAGTATTTATCTTATCCTCTAATCTCATCCCTCCAAAACCCTCCCCATCCAAACACCCAAAGAGAGCCTAAAAGAAAATAAAATTCTCTCTCATTTTTCCAATTGCCTCATTTCACAAAACAACCAATCCAATTCACCCCTTTTAACAAATTGGTGATAAAGACATGTATCATTTCATCCCAATCCAAGTTGACCATATGGTGTCTTTAGTGTTGGCTCTTAAAACATACTTCATCTGTCCAAAAATATAAACAAAAATTGATCAACAAAAATTAATGTATTTGGTCCAAAATTTGTACAAAATACATCAACTTATGTTGACTAACTTTTGCTTATATTTTGCAACGAATGAGTAAGCTTTATGCTTAAAATTAGAAATTGTATACGACCAGATTTTATAATAAATATATGTTTTATTATATTTATTTTAAAATAATAAAGTCTTTAGAAAAATTAGTTTGTTTTATGAAACATTAAGTATATTTTAATCGTGAGAATCATTAAATATATGGATGATGTTCTTAAAGTATTCACAATTAACTTTTATTGTCAAATATAATAAAAGTAATATATATAGACTATAATGTGGGTAGTCTAATTGACACATCTCATCGATCATAGATATGAGATATTAATTCTATACATAAATATACGTATTAAGAGTAATATTTATATTGGATTGACACTACAAGAATTTTGGTTTTTAGTGGTGGAAATAATCCCCCAATAATGCAAAAAATCCCTCAGTAATACGCATTACTGGCGGATTCGAGTCCCTCAGTAATATGAGCGTCAGTAATGTT
>Ga0228711_1000432_pt1 | contig 50342 bp, 27 predicted proteins | sample MedpolnodulmetaG_2_FD_177996 | JGI IMG/M metagenome (GOLD analysis project Ga0228711, IMG submission 177996) | Root nodule microbial communities from Medicago polymorpha collected in Santa Monica, California, United States - brown nodules | ecosystem: Host-associated > Plants > Roots > Nodule... | reverse complement strand
TATTGCATCCTTTACTGTAAACCCTAAAATCCAATTTGTTTGCTTTGCTTAGCAAGAAGAAGCTATGGCAGCGGCGTTCCTCCCCGACGAACTCATCATGGAAATCCTCTCTTGGCTCCCCGTTAAATCTCTTATGAAATTCAGATGCGTGAACAAGTTTTTCAAAACTGTCATCTCTAATCCTCAATTCGTTGAAGTTAATCTAAAAAAATCAGTACGAAACCCGCACCTCACATCAATTTTGCGACTAAACTACGAGGATAAACAAGTAATTGATTGGAATCTTGTAACCTTCCCAATTTCTCGTTTACTCGAGAATCAATCGACCTCCTTTCTTTGTTATGATCCTTACTATCGATTGACCAATGACTACTGTCGTTGGTGGGTCGTTGGTTCGTGTAATGGATTGCTATGCTTGATTGATATGCTTAAGTCACGTTCTCAAGATTCACGAATCTGTTTTTGGAACCCCGCCACTAGGACAAAATCTGAGTATTTGTTACCCTCTTCTAATAATTGTATTTGGTTTGCTTTTGGTTACGATACTTTGGCCAAAACTTATAAGGTGGTGGCATTCTGCAAAGAGTTGGACGTGGAGCATGGTAATGCAAGAATCGGGGTGAAAATTTTCAGCATGGGGAATAATTCTTGGAGAAATATTCAATGCTTTCCCATGCTTCCACTTGACAGATTTAATAACCATGGGGTGTATTTGAGTGGTACTATTAACTGGTTAGCTCTACGTGATCACTCTGTTTCGGATCTATTTCATTGGAATGATAGATGTACTACTGTTAAGCAATGTGTGATTCTTTCACTTGATCTATCAAGTGAAAAATACACTCAATTGTTGCTTCCTCGGGATTTTGATAAGGTTCCACGTTATCAGCCAAAGCTTGTTGTTTTGATGGGCCGTCTTTGTTTTTATCATGATTTTGAGGAAACTCATTTTGTTATATGGCAAATGAAGGATTTTGGCGCTCAAGAGTCTTGGATTCAACTATTAAAAATTAGTTATAGCAATTTCTTTTCACCAATGGAGCATAAATGGTTAGATTTGTTACCACTATATCTTTCTGAGAATGGGGATACATTGATATTGGCAAATGATCACGATGACGACGAGGCATTTATCTATAACTGCAGAGACAATAGAGTCAAGAGAATTGGAATTACCAATAAAATATTGTGGTCGCGGACCAATGATTACGTTGAAAGTTTGGTTTCGACTCATTGAAAGTGAGTTTCCCTAACACGTACTTATAACTAGTTTGATTTTATGTACTTCATATATGTTGCTATTAAATCCTTGTCAGTATATAATAATATATTGTGTGAATATTTTGTATAATTGCTTGGCCACTTAACTTGTTTAAAATGTAGAATAAGTATCTATTGGTTGGATGTCTGGCTCTAATGAATTGGAGGAATTTGTCTTCATGTTATTATAAGTTTGAAGATGATACTTTTTTAAGGTAATTAATTTGATGGAGAACAATTATCATAGAGGTAAAGTCAATCACTGTTAAATATTCGTATAGGAAAAATTAAATTGTCCTTGTTTTGGGAAGATAATACATATTTAGAACTGAGATGCAAGGGAAAACCTAAACACAATATTATTTGAACAATCGACATTTCAAAAACTCTTTTAAATGACTCCTGGATTTTGTATACACATCTTGCTATAAGGTATAATTTTGGGAAGCTTGCATGGTTTATGTTTGAATTAAGTTACTAGGAAATTGATTTTGATTGTTTAGATAGCATATAAACAATCTTCCCTTGAAGTGAATAAAACTTTAATGGGTGGTGCTTGGAAATTTTACCAGTGATGGTTTTTGTCTACTCAAAGTAATGCGTTCATTTCAAAAAAATGAATTTTAACTAGAGCTCGTTAATATTTGGTATGAAGGATTATTTCAAAATCATGTTTTAATTTTCTGTCGTCGGTTCTATATTATGTTTGCTGCAACATAGAAATAATGCAGTCCAAAGACTAATTTGCTGAATTCTTTTTGAAGGAATTTTGCTGGATTTGTTTTCTTCTCCGCTGCAATTTTGTTTCACAAGTTTGTTTACGAAATACAAGACTGAGTGGACCGGGCACTTAGCTCACGTGCGTACCCATCTCCTTTCATAATCTATCTCGTGCCTTGCACAAAAATGTATAGTTGACAGTGCTGGTACCAGCATCATCTGAACGCTTTTAAAATTCTTATACACATGTTCGCAGTCACTATGTCTGATGGTATTGTTCTTGTTGCCGTCACAATGACCAATTCACCATAATTTGTGTTCTAGGAATCTATTTCTACCACTCACATATGAAAATTCAACCATCACTTTTAAACATGAAAGTTGGTTATTTACTAGTTGAAAGAAGGTGATTGCTATTTTCAAGATTTGGCTTAATTTAGCATTACGAATATAATAATTTTATTGGGAATGATTTTGATACTATTAGTGTATGCAACTATGAGATATCTAGAATAATTAAGGAAGTATTTTATAATTTTATTTTAAACTGTAATTTGTTACTGTTACTAAACCCAATTTTTTTTCTTTCTAACTTGAGTGTGTTGGATACATTGTCAAAAAGAGAGGATCGAACATGACAGGAAGCTGGATGCAATGGTTCTCTGTCTTGTACATTGGCACAACCACTCATAATACAAACAAATTGGAACTTTCAATCTAGCCAGAGTCCATTGCCAAGACAACCCCTTTATTTCCACGACCAATTCTTCTGCCTCCTTCACCGTATTGTTGAAGACTCTACTATTAACCACATTCCAGATTAACAAAATTGTTGCTTGCCAAATTAAACAAAAGCCTTGCCCAATTATTTCATTTTCGCTTCACCACAAGAACATTCCAAGTATAAACACATATTTTGAGGCGTAATAAACATGATATCTAACTGTCGCACCACCAAATTCTATACCTTACTAGTCACGTCACAAAACAAAGAGGTGATTCATATTTTCCCCTATCGAGTCACATAAAACGCAGTTTCCCGAAGCCTCCAAAGGAAGAATATTGCAAATAATAAGATTAGATTTCATCGGAATACAATAAGTAAAAGTTTCCACAGAAAAGCTACCAGTCTTGATGGAGCTTTGCCTTTCTAAATATAACCAAAAACATTATTCTCACTCTCGTTCCATCTATCTTCCCAGACCCTAGATTTTTCCAACAATTTGTAAGTTGATGATACCGAAAACAAACCATTCTCCTCTGGTCTCCATTTCCAAAAATCTGTCCCTTGAGTAGAATTAATAAATCCTTACAATACCTGAATCGAAAGAGAGTTTTCACCGGGAGCCACGAGATAATACAAATTTGCGTGAAAACTCTCGAGATAATTTGTATTAAAAGAAAGTCATTCAAACCTTTCGAGTGTGTTAGGCTTTCTTTTATAGACTTGCGTAGAGTAATCATCGTTTCACCCTTAACACACTCAAACTTTGGTTTTTTAATATAGTTCAAAGGAAAAAAAATAGATGCATGTGTATCCATCATAAACATAAAAGGCTTGCTAATTTTACTGGTTTGAAATGCAATATAGTAAAGGGGTTTAAAATAACATTTTGAAAAGAAAAAAAATGTTCTGACCATCTTTCAATTGAAACTAAATTGCAGAAAATAGAAAATGCATGGTTAAGAACTTTACTTTGATTCAATTAGCTAAAGCTTTTATTTTTTGTACTACAAATGTTATAAAAAAACATAACGAGAATAAGATCCATCAATTACAAAATTTCAAAGCATATAAACTGTTATAATTAAGGAACTTCCGTAATAGAGTTTCACTTACTATAATTGAAGAACAAATATCTGTGCTTTTGAAAGGCACATGGTGAACTTACTAGTTGTTTTTAACGACAAACATAAGTTTTTAGTTGTTATTTTGTTAGTTGGGAGAATTGAATCTATGACCTCCTTATGACTCAAACCTTATTGCAAATTTATCGTTAATGTTTTACCTTTATTTATCATTATTTAACCGTTGATTTCTTCTAGGTTTTTGATGAGGAACACCAAGCCTATAATGCTGTTCTGCAGCTCGTGAACTCCCAAAGAGTTGCAAGATTCATACATTATCGGCATTTTACTTTTCAACAATTGAGGGTACACTGAATTTTGCATGTAGCTGGAATATATCCCAAGAGGTTTTGTTAGCTTAGTATGAATGTGAGGTTCTTCATGTTACTGCTACTTTGAATAGAAATTTGGGCGATTTGATTGACTTTTATTTGATTTGACATTAAAGGTAATTTTTGCATTGCTTTGCGATGATTTGGTTTGAGTACCAAGAGTTGTCTTATTAAGTGATCTATCTCATATTTTGATATATAAAAAGTGTTAAAATATGTGTCCATGCTTGGAATATTTAGCATGCTCGCTTTGTTTGATTGAATAACAATTTCAGTTTATGTTACTCCATGACTGTTAATACAGTCCTTAATTGTATCAAAAACTTACTATGGCTGAATTAATCTCTGATTTTTGTGTCATTAATATGAAGTGACTATATTCACTTGTGTTTAACTGTGACAGTTTTTTATGATAGTGGAATCTTGGAATTGTTTAATGTTTCCAATCAAAAGATAATACTTTATTTTATTTTTTGGAAGGAATTACAAATGCAGCGATTAGGTAGTTAGGATATTGGTTTTGATTGTTTGGGATTACTTTTGTCGCTTCATCGTGGTGGTGCTTGGAAATGTCTTGATTTAAAAATTTAAGGAGGAGTGTAATTTATAGCTAGGTATAGAGTTTGCATTTGTTTTGACAAATCTTATGGAGTGTATCCTAAATTTACTTTCTTTTTTCTCAGAATACTTCTGTATATAAAAATAGAGAACTAACTTAGTAATGATATAGTGCTGCAAATGCTAACAAGTTCCCCAACAGCATTGGTCAAGTAATAAAATACACCATTTGAAGTTAATTTCTAATGCATTGTATCTTATACTTTTGAATTACTTTGCATTAGATGCTACTAAGATTATAACATTCTTCTTAGTGACTAAAGAGCCTCATTCTTCTTAGTAGTATTCAACAATATAAAAAAGGTTTACTTTTTTTCTCTTGGAAATTCTGCCACAACCATAACATTCAAAATCAAAATTATAAGTAACCAAAAAAAAAATAATCAAAATTATATTGCCAAAATACATTACCTCTTGGGCATAAATACATGATTGTATATGTAAACTGAAAATAAAACGCTCGTTTTAAGGCCTTCAGACAGATAGAATGTTAATGGCAGAAGGAAAATACAACACATGAAGAACATGATAGAGGTGATGAGATAACACCTAAGTTAGAAATCATTCCTTTGAGAGTTTCAAGTTCATTTTTTTTCTTGGAGAGTAAAAGTTTGTCTGCTGAATGGTTGTCAATTTTTTGTAGCACAATTTGATTGTCAGAATAAGGATACTAGAAGGAAGAATTGTGTTGTTTGCATTATTTGTTCTCCCTTTCAAGCATAGTTATCTTTGTGACTCTAATTTGGTAGAACAGAAGAAGGAAAGATGCGGGACTTGAACCAGAGAATACAATACAAGAAGCCAGCCATCTCAAACACAGTTTTGGCATGGAGCATTACATTAGGTGAACCTGTCAGTTCAATCAATTGTGAAATAAGTAATTTAATCTAACTGCCATGACTTAGTTAATTGTATATAGAATGCTCCTAGCTATATTGGTGCCATGACATGATTGATTAATCATAGATTCGTTTTTTCTTGTGTGTTTTGTTAAGCTTTCGAAAGCCAATCCTTTAACCAATAGACATTTAGCCTAGTGATACAAATCCAGGTTTGATCCTTCATGTTTCAATGATTACGCTATATATGCTCCACTTTATCTTATGGTTATACAAGATCTCCTAAGAAAAATGAATAAAAAATTCAAATTGCAGTTGAGGCCATTGTATGATTAGGGATGACAATGAACCAAAGCAACTCAAACATAGTTTTGAACATGATTGGACAATTAATTCAATGAACATGGTTCAGGATCAAATAAGTTGAACGTGAGCTATATATAATTTGTGGGGGGCTGGTTCCTTAAAGAGGGTCATGTTCCTTTTATGTATTTGGGTCTTTCGGTACGGGCAAATCGGAAGAAATTGGCTACTTGGGAACCTTTCTTGGAATATTCCAATTTGTTTCCAATGTATCTTTCTGAGAACGGTGATACCTTGGTATTGGCTAATGATGAAGAAAACGAAGTAATTATCTATAATTGCAGAGACAATAGAGTGGAGAAAGTTTGAATCACTGACAATATAATGTGGTCGCAAGCCAAGGGTTATGTTGAAAGTTTGGTTTCGATTCATTGAAAGTGAGTTTCTCTTCCACATATAACTTGTTTGAATTTATGTTACTAATGTATCTTACTAGTTTATAATAATATATTTTATGAATATTATGTGATGGCTTAGCCGCTTAACTTGTTCATTTGGTAGAATGAGTATCTATTTACCATTGTTGGATGTTTTGGCTCTAATGAATTGAATGAATTTGTCTGGATTTACATTCTGATTATTAGTTTGAAGATGATATTTTTAAAGGTTACTTATAAATTGAATAAAATGTGACATCTCAAGGTGTTTTATTGGAACAATTGAAATTCCAAAAACTCTTTTCAGAAATTGCAAGATTTTAAATGCACTACTCTATGCTCACAATCACGAGCCTTTTCCTTGTCTTTTTTCGGTGAGGTTTTACTAAGGTATTTCGATTTTGTTTTTGCAAGAGAGTAGAAAAATAACGTGTTTATTTAGTCAATATGTTGAGTGATCAGACCTCGTCTTAACTTCTGTTGGAGCCGATGATCAGCCCTCTTCGCAAAAAACTTTTAAGAAATAGTTTCACTTGTATGATTTGAACATTTGAATCTCTGAATCCATTTCCTTTCCGTATTTATTACTTAGTTTTTTTTCTTCTTATTCTTCTTCTTCATCTATTTTTGTTACATATGTATAAGGTAGCTAAGCAACTTTCTATTATCCTTCCTTAGCCATTAAAATAATATCTATATAGGCATGCTTTTCTGTATGCTGCTCTATTTATCCAACTTGGTGCTGTAAAGAAGTAATCAAATTAACAAAATAAAAATGTATAGGTCCTTCTGGAAGATTGAGGGTGGTCTTCTTTTGTTAGCATGTAACAAAGTCTTGAGTATACAATTTACTGAGTAACTTTAGATTATTGTATTTTTCTATTGAGTATTTGACAAAATTGTGTGTTTATTAATAATATATTTGTGGCTTTTAGGATGTAATTTCATTTCTTTGTAGACATATTTTGGCACAAATTTTAGAGCAGCCTTAAATTTTCATTTGCCATAAAAGAATTTGATACCATGGAATATGAAAGGATATGCAGAGAAGTGAGAGAACTATACTTGATACCATAAAGCACCTCACACTTACAACATTTACAATATTTTCTAAGTTACTTGTGAGGCTTTTAGGTGCATGTATTGAATTTCCTTCTATACAAGCACATACTGTCTTCAATAAACCCTTCATTTCTTTAATGTCTCTCTATCTTTCAAGTGCATCTCTCCTTTGTTCCTCAAGATAGGAGTAAGCTTGTTTTAAGATGACTCTACTCGACAATACCTTATCCATTTGGTTGAGGTTATGAGCATATGGCTCGTATGTATCCACAAATCTAAGGTAGTTCCTTGAAATTTCACTCAATTCAAGCTACTTCCTCCACCTTGGTGGGAATTTCTTTCTGCAATATTACATATACCAAGTCGATATCTTCTTCAGTGGATTGAGAGACTGTTGATATATAACGTAAAACTATGAGAACTACTTGCTCAGCTCCTCTTCTGAGATTTCTGGTTTAGGAGTTTGTGGTTGAGTGGACTCTGTTAGAGTCGCCTAAGCCTAAAATGGATAATTTAGGCAAGACATAGGGTTCTTATATTGAAGTCTTTTTGACCTGAAAAGTTTTTTTTTTTTTGACAGATGTTGGTTGATTTCACACAAATATTCAAAAGAATGTACAATTAGTTGAACAACTTAATTTTGTGGTAGACCTTGGTGAAACCTTAGAGTCAAAGGTGACCAATATACCTTTAGGTGCTTGTTGGGAGGTATTTATCCTCTACAACACAAAAAGGAAAATGGGTAATCAAAAAGACAAAGTTCGGAATGATTTGTTCTTTTTAATTAAACAAGATTTCATTAGATGTTTTCTTTCTTTTATTCGTTGATAGTGTTGTTTCGGATGACTTCCTTTTGCTGATCTTGGGTATTATTTGATATGAGGGCTCATTTATATGAACTCCTCTTGATCTTGATCTCTTCTTTGAAATTAGTGGTTTTTCTTCGTCTTCTTCCAAGTTAACTACGGAGGTTTCGTATCTATTATAAAGAAGTAGGAGAAAAAGTGAGAGTTAGGTTTGATAAATATAGGGAGCACCATGGTGATAGATTCAATATGCTAAGCCAATTCTTCATTGGTAGCTTCACGCATCACTCGAACTATACAAACATGCACGGAGAATAGTTTTATTGATAATTTTATTCTTCAATGTAAGCCACCAAATTATAAAGGCATTGGTTTCCCCAAGTGAAAGAGAAAATTCCTACTTGGGGAGGACTCATTAAATCGAAGCTTGACATGAGACAATACACCTCATCTACGTCGGATACATCAAGAGTACATTAACCAACACCTCGAACGACATTATCATAGCATGGTGATCCCTACATCAAGTCTAGGCCTATTAGCATGGTCCTTTCTTCATCAAGCCAAGTTGATACACCTTATCTACTTCAACTACATCAAGAGGACTCATGGGAGAACAAATATCTTCGCCTAGAGGGATATGGTAAACGATCCTGATTTGTCGCGCCACAATTTGGGACTATATTTCCTTGCGGATGTCTTGTTTTTCTGCTTCATAGTTTCAGGCGTCTAAGCAGATCTCTTGCTCTCAAGATTTTGGGCGAGTTCTCCATATTCACCATCTATAACGTCACCTAAAGTCTCAGAGTTATGCTCTAAAAAGAAACATAGCTAGAAGAGACCTTTGAAAAAATATTCTCAATTGGGGATATGGAGGATGTCATGATTTTCAACCCCTATGATTGGCAATCCATGTATAACCAGCACATAAAGAAGTGTACGGGCCACCATACCCCAAGGGAAAAATAAAGTAGCTAGAAATTACTGACTAGTAAGAGAGGGATGAAGGTCAAAAACACAAGAAATGAGGGTTTGAATTGTGTTGGTTTTTTTTTTGAAAATCTTTTCTAAGTTAAAACAAATCAGCGTGCAAGAAATGAAAGTAGCAGAGAGATAGAAAATCGATACAAGTATTTATGTTGGTTCACCCTACAATCCGGGATTACGTCCAGTCCCCTCACACTTGAGCGACTATAATCAAACTTGATTACAAAACTACTTAGACACAATGTCTAAGATTTTCTACCTCTCCATGGGGACTTCCTTCAATACATGTCCATAATTTTCTTTCCTTCAATACATGTCCATAATTTTCTTTAATTATTTTCACATCATAATAGATCTGGGGTAACACAATTTTTTTTCCCAAAGAAAATTTTATTTATGATGTGTAAACATCAGGTTAAAAATATTGTGTGCTAAAATTGCACTAATATAAGCATAGTACAAATCAGAGGAAAAAAGCGTGTAACTTTTCCATTACACTTATTTTATCCAAAGTTTGTCTTTTAATATTGAGATATTTAACATCTTCATTATTTTTTCTTTTTTCAGTATGATATCTATTTAGAAGGATGTCTTAAAAATCAATAATATTTTATGATACTTAGAAAAATATAATGCAATTTCAGTGTGTAACTTTGTTCTTCCATTTAACAATACATTATTAGAATATGCACAAATATTTTACCCCATCTTTTCAAGGATTTTGGATCCATATTTATTTCACCTAAAAAGAGTGAGGGCTAAAAAGAGTATATATATAAATTCATGTAAAACATATTCTCAAGCATTAACCTAAATTAAAAATGCTAACCCAACATTAATTGTACAGTCGGGATATGCCACATCATCATAAATTTGTCAAATCAACTAAGAATCGAGCTTAAGGACTTTTTAAAAAATATTGATATTTTCACAGGTATAAATCAATTTTTTCGCAATGAGTAAAATCTAAGTGACTCATATTTTTATGGACCAATTGCATATTTGAATTTTTTTTTTTTGTCAACGGTTTAGCCTGAAGTTAAGGTAAATAATTTTTTTATATTATTAAGTAACAATTATATAATTTAAGCCATCATCGCACCTTAACATTGATCATGTAAAAGCTAGTTGTTGCACGTTCGATCTTCGGCATCCTGAGTAAAAAAAATATTTATCTAAACTAATTTGATAATCTTCCTTAGCCTCAAAGTTTATTATATATTAAAATCACATCTAATCTTTTTAAGACCAAGATCATAGTCCTAAACCCTAGAATTGAGTCCCCTCTCTTACTACTTGTTAGATCTCCATTTTATTTATCCCTTATCTATTTTCCTTCATGATATTTCATTTTTATTTCTCATATTTCTAGGTATTCTTCATTTTATCATCATTGTCTCTATGAGTAGAGCAATTGCATATGCGATTTGGATTTCCGAGTGAGATTTGGATTTGGAGTCTAACAATTTCAACAGTATTCTAGATCTGATTAATTAACAAGGCCAACTATGTGTTCAATTTTGGGTTAAGTCAGTTCACATCTGAATTTCATAACATAGTGACGATGAAGGTGAAGATCATATTGAAGATGAAGATCTTATAATTTAAATTATTATCTATCTTACAATCAGATCGACGAAGTACCAAAGGTATATCTTCAATACTAAATATTTTTTTTATATTTTTCATCATTATAAATCGAATTTGATTTTTCAATTTAATAAACCAAATCAAAATTTTATTGATTTGATCATATTTTCTAGATTTATTCTAAATTTATACTTCAATAATTATAATTTATGAACATTTTCTTGGTAATAACTGGATATTCTTTTGATTAATTTTGTTTTTAATATAAAAAAGTGGTTTCAATTTTTTTTTTATTTCTTTGCAATTGTGGATGTTTAAGCTACAATTTTTTTTTAAAGTAAGCTACGATGCTATGTTTTTTTTATCTTTGAATTTGAGGTAATCACTTGAATTACCAATTAATCCAATGGCTATCTTGTTGTAAATCTACTGATGATGACTAATGATGTCCCAAACAATTGTGATTCGGCGATTCCCTGCATTGACATCTCAAAGATTGAAAGGTCACCAGAAGTACATTACTGGTATAGATTTGAACTTCTTTTCATTTTATATAAGTGTTTAATGTTAATTTGTTAGGCAAGATAAAGATTATCTTTCTGCTGGATTTGTGCGTGGCTTCAATTTTATCATCATGTATTTCTACTATTTTCCATATCACTTGATACATGTATATCTTTCTCCTGAGTTTTGTCTCCTTGATTTCTTTGTATTTTCTATTTAAAGAATCAATATCCAACCAAGCAAATTAAAGAATCACTTGTAATTCAAATGAAGACATTAATTTCCGATGAACTTTTGCGACACACGATGACATTGTTAAGATTTAAGTTACAGCTTGCCTCACTGAGTTACAAGTATTACAGCACCAAATGCCATGGGGAACAAATAAAGATTTCAGTTACATAATACATTTCATCTCATTGATATATTTATTTATTCTACCTCTACTATTATTGTGGCATGCAGATTATTCTACTATCAGTATTGCTGCTCCCCGATAAGGACCGTCCACATGTCCTCCCTCCCGAAAGACATTATTGAATAGGAGATTGCAAGTCTTCTACAGGATCATGAAATCATTGTCAACTGAAAGTCATTGAGATGACTGAGAAAAAGAAGGCTCTTTTTCGGTTTGAGTCCAAAGAGGCAATTGAAGCCCTTGTTTGCAAAGTATTCAAATTCACTTTCTGGCTTTGTGGTCCGCATCTCATTTTCACAGTTGCAAAATATATGATGTGATGCAAATCGGTAAGAAGCAAAGTAATTATATCTTGATTTGGTACAACGGATTATTAATTTTGGAAAGATAATTTTGTGTAGCCATTTTTTTATTGTTCAAATTATGCATAATGAACATCGTATATCACTGTGAACAGGAATTTGAATTTCCCCTCATCATTTGTTATATCAGCAGTTATTATTATAGGAAGACGGATTAGATCTGGTTGATGAAGCCATAACTAAGATTGAATCTCATCAGCCAAAGAATTATCATTATGAGAAGAAGAATTATTGATCTTTTGTGGGTATTTACATGGAGACTACCCCCATACGTAGCAAAAACAGTATCAAGCGCAAGAAGAATATGACAACATTGGAGGAAGAAAAAGCTGATCAAGGAATAATTAGCAAAGCCATAACTAAGATTGAATCATCTCAGGCAAACAATCATCATCAGAAGAAGATATATTGATCTCTTGTGGATATATACAAGGTGACTACACTTATCAGCATCAATGGGACAAATAAAACCAACACCCACCCTAAACCAGCGTAGGTGAACGTCTTGATGCGTGTGTTGGTAACAATATCTTCTCACTGCTTGATTTCTCTAGCTAGCTTTATCATTTTTTTAGAGAAATAATTCACTTGATGATACTTTGCATTTGTTAATTAATTTTTAGTTCCATTGTTGTGTGGACTCTCCAGATTGAATGGAGTGTCCTGCATCCTCTGCACTAAATCTTCACCATCCTTAGTTTCACCAGATTCTTGCATTTTCACATCTCTTGGATCTTCTTTTTCGTCCTTGGAAGCTTGTTTCTTTGAAGTTGATGGATTTTTGCCACGTTTCTCTCGGGATCAATTTTTAGGGATGTAGAGAAATCTGAAGCTACCTCTACTGCTGAAGTGTAAGGAGAAAATAAAGAGGAAGATAGCAAAATCACTCGCGAGGCAGAAGGAGAAATGGTGGAAAAGGAAGCAACAAAAGTGAATGAAGAAGCAAATTACAAGGTTCATGATATGGAATCAGAGGTGACCGTGAATGAATTGGTGAGGTCAAAGTTCTTGAATAAAGAACTTTGAGCTAACGGGTAGGTGAAGTCCAAGTACTAATCCAGTGACTATCAAAGTAGATAAAAAGAAGTTTGATGCGGCATCACTTGAATATGGAAAAGTTTTCAAGTGATGTTGCATCAAACTTCTTTTTATCTCCTTTGATAGTCACTGGATTAAAGAAAGAAGCTTCCAAGGATGAAAAAGAAGATCCAATAGATGTGAAAATGCAAGAATCTGGTGAAACTAAGGATGATGAAGATTTAGTGCAGAGGATGCAGGACAGTCCATTCAACCTGGAGAGTCCTCTTAAAAATGGAACTAAAGTTTAATTAACAAATGCAAAGTATCATCAAGTGAATTATTTCTCTAAAAAAATGATAAAGCTAGCTAGAGAAATCTAGCAGTGAGAAGATATTGTTACCAACACACGCATCAAGACGTTCACCTACGCTGGTTTAGGGTGGGTGTTGGTTTTATTTGTCCCATTGATGCTGATAAGTGTAGTCACCTTGTATATATCCACAAGAGATCAATATATCTTCTTCTGATGATGATTGTTTGCCTGAGATGATTCAATCTTAGTTGTGGATGTGCTAATTATTCCTTGATCAGCCTTTTCTTCCTCCAATGTTGTCATATTCCTCTTGCACTTGATACTGTTTCAGCTACATATGGGGGTAGTCTCCATGCAAATACCCACAAGAGATCGATATTTCTTCTTCTCATCAACGGTATTAGACCATCAAATTTTGAAGATATGGAAAAAGCTCATGAAGCTTTAATTTTGAAACCGAAGTATGAAGATAATACAAAGTATTTTCCCTTTACAAAGCATAACATTCATGACAGAAGCTGCTCTGAAAGATGTCGACAAAGGAAAATTAGTATCATTGGAGATTAAAATCATCATCCCAATTCTGAGTCAATATTGAAGGATGGCAATTTAAATCCTTTACTTTGAAAGACTTTTTCAAAATCCCATGGTTAATGTTTTAGGAAGCATAAGAAGTCTAAAGCAAGGAAGGATTATAAAGTGAAACATGAGACAAATACTAGAAAAATAAAATTATCTGTAAAGTTTGATAAAAAAAAATTGACATGCCTCCTGAATTACGGTGAGATGGAATCTGAGGTTCTTTGTGAAGATGAGGAGAAACATAAGTTGAGTATGGACATGAAGGTAGAAAATAGAGAAGGAAGATACTCGTCTCAAATACAAGATAACAAATGAGTAGACAAACTGCTACTTCCAATAGAGGTTCCAACAAATCGTCTGCTACGAAGGTATTCCTTATAAATTAGAAGATGACAATGTTTGAATCAGAATCTGATGGACAATTAGTTTGTTAATCGAAGTTTCCATTACCATTAATTATTCCTTATAATATAGAACCTTAAATATTTTTATTAACATTAATTTTCGGTTTAATATTGTTTTAGACGCTTGAACAGCAAGTGGCCATTGGACAAGGTGTAAGAATCTTTATATGAGCAGTTTTTGTAATCTGTTTTTATCTCTTCATTCCGTAGATGACAGATTTCAAAGAAAGAATGCTGTGATCTTAGCTACACTAGGAGAATACCTGTATTTATTTTCAGCACTTGTCTCTGTATAAGGTACTTGCTTTGTTTTATGCAGCAACTTTGTTTTATTCCAGTACAATTGAAAGAACTTCAGAAAAAGAATGTTTTCATTGTTGTTTTTAACCCTTTTTAGTATACTATGATGCTGGATTTCACACCATTAACAGAAAAAAGCATTGAAAAGTCCTCAAGCTATCATGTATTTCAAAATGTACTGAGTAGAGAAAAGCATTGAAAAGTCCAAAGTGAAAAAATTAATTATCTATCCAGGTGAGTCTATATAGTAGGAAAGACATTTGTGTTTAGCAAGCTATAAAGTACGGATGCAAATATTGGACATGATGCAAACACTATTATGTAGTCCCAGGTAAAGTGATAATTTGAGAAAATGGAAGTGATCGAATGTAACCACATGTGTTTGTGTTGTGTCGGTGTTAGCAAATCTTTAATTTGGATTATTAATGAAAACTTCTAATTAATCAGTAAGGATACAGATCTGATTTGAATGATGATTTCATGGACAATCCACCTATAACAGCAAAAGCATGAAGACCGATTCACACATCAAATAACAAATGCCTATTGGAAACGGGTACAAACGTAGAAAAATAAACATGTTTCATGTTTCAATTTCTAAGTAAAAAAATCAGGTTCCATGTTTCTATTTCTAAGTTAAAAAAACAAGTCTTTAATAAAAATAATTGCTAATTTTGATTTCGGTGGCTAATAACCATTATACGAGTGTTATTTTCAATTTTAATAGAAGTTTAATCTTTTAAAAAAAATTGTGCATTTTTTTAATTAGGGGCTTATTTTTACTATGAGAGCCGAGTCTCCAGTTTTATAGGGACGGCCCCTTAGAGAATGTACATCAAGTGCATGAATTGGAATTGACATACTGATCCTTGTTGAAAATATTGAAATTTTGATCAAGATAGAGATTTTTTTTTCTACAATGAAGACAACCAATTTCTACAGGATTTTTCGTTTCATAAAAGATTAGATTGTAGTAGATCTACTACATGTTTTCTATTACGGTGACTTATCGAAATTTCCCAAACTCATTGCATAAGTACGAAATCTAAAGTAAATCATTTATCCACTCAACTTATTTTTTTTAAGCAAAATATAGAATATGTCATTTCTTCAACAATGAAATGAAATATACATGAAGGAATATAATTAAACACATGCGTACTATTCTCTAATATGTATGCTTCAGTAAGATTATCAGCGACCCTATTAACCTGCATCCTAACAAACTTAAGCTGAAAATTTGCGTGAATTGATAAAAATATCATGACATTTCACATGAAAAAAACTCAACTCAGCAGTTAGATTCATAGCAAGATTTTGTTAGTAAAACATCCTAGTAATTATCTAATAGTTAGTTAACTCCTAAGATGGTAGAGCACGTCAATGTTTAGTTCCTGATGAAGAAACAAGGTGGTTTATGAGACAATGTTGGTGATATAATTAATCGTGTGCCTAATATCCTTCTAACAAGTGATGTTTCCTCGGATGGTGCAGGAGGTACGGTCATGGGATGCACAGGTGAGGTGGTCAGTTGGACTGACATGGTTATTTTTGCGTGATTGGGCGTGTTTGCTATTTTCTTAACGGGCTTCTTTACAAGATTGTCCACAAAATAGTTGGGCGGGGCCTCTTAGGCTCGTACCCTAGATTTTTTATTTTTTTTGACAAAGGCTCGTACCCTAGATATATAATGAATAATGGGTTTAAGAGTATTAAAGTGGAAATTATTTGAAACTTTTTCATGTGAAAAAATTGATTTTTTACACTTGCGTTATGATAACAAGTTTTTGATAAGTTTTTCTAGACCTATATCTCTAAGAATAAGGGGTAAAACAAAATTAGGGGGTGCATCCCACCACTGTGATGTAAAAGGAGCCAAACTTTGCCCATTAGTGGCCAGAGTATTTGCCACTTGATTTCCTTCTTTGTGCACATGCGAACAAACACAAGAAATAGAATTAGCCTTGACCAAACAATTTAACCATCTGTTTTGAAAACACCAAGGAATTAGTCATCAAACTTTCAAATCAAATATATGAATTACCAAAGGTATACTATCAATACTAAACCTTTGTTTCTATTTTCATTTATCGAATGGTCATGTTTTTCTCACGTAAACTATATTGCAATATAATTTTTTATTTATGAACTATTTATTTGTAACAACATAATCCTCTTTTTTTTTTAAATAGTTTTAATTTGACATTTTTGCTATTTATTTGGTATGATGAAGATTTAAGCTACAATATTATATTTTTCTTAGAGTTTATTGAAAATGATTCTTCTAGGTTATATAATTTTTAATAAAATTTTTATTGTTTTTATTAAGTTTTTATATGTTGTTACCATTCCAGCGTTGCTCTCTCTTCCCCTTTTCTCTCTTGGAGCGGTCACTAAAACCCTAGTTTCTTCATCTTTATCCACTAAAGAGGGGTGATTTAGGGTCAATTTTTTTTATCCAAAATCACCCCTCTAACTCGTTTTTTCTCTTTCCCTTTTATTGAAATAAGTGATTTTCACATCTATTTCGTTTTTTCTTTCGTGATTTCGTCGTCTTTGTGCGACGTTATTTTGTTCGTCGTCTTTGTGCGAGGTTGTTTGTCTTTCTTGTTTCGTTTAGGTATTTGTTCGGTTTAGATTGTCAGATCAGCTCTGATCTAGTGCAGATCCGGATACATGAGTATTCCAGTGACTTAAATATAGTCATATGTGTAGGCTTTAGTACTTTGCCGTTTTATGTTATTAACATGATGCTGTGAGTTTGTTCACAAATTCATCCTTTTTGTTTTTGTTTTCATTGTATGGTACTCTATCAATTTGAATGAATGAATATCATTTATTTTTGTAAAATAATATGTTGTTACCATATAACTTAAAAGCCGAAAACTAGTTGATATCGGATTACTCGATCAAGCTAAATTTTTTGGATTCACAAGATATGTTAAATATATAGTTCAGAAGATTAACTATATGATGTAAATTATGTAATTATTGATGTACAATTAAGATAACTCTCCATATTTTTTAATCAATTATATAATATTCATCATAATACATTGTATTCCGATGTTTTTTTTTTTGGTACAACATTGTATTCCGAAGTTAATTTGGAATAAATGAATACCTAGATTTGAGATCAATCATGATTACAAGCTCATTTTCAATTGAAAGTAATGTATTTAACCAACATATGTATGATTTTGGCACTCTAAAATCAAATCGGCAGGGTAGAGATGAGGTTGATGGAAAGGAGATCCTCACCTATGTCAAAAAATAAACTTTCCAATTGAATTCTTAGGAGACAAATATACAAAATTAAAGCTCCACAATATATCAGGTGAAATCAACATGTTTATTTCATATGAGTGCAATAAACCAAAAAAGATGTTTCACAATTTTGACAAATGGATTTTATCCCTTGTCTTGTAACTAAGTGTTATAATATCTTCTTGTATGTCCTGGTCAGCTGCCACTTCTTTCATGTAAAGATATTACCATTGTTCAACCTAAAGAACCGCTTGATTTTCATCCAAAGAGTTTGTTTCCTGACTCAGTTGCAAGGGATGAAGCAAGGTCGTTGGAGGGGAAATATATAATGCTCTAACAGTTCCATTTGTTGGCCTGAGTTTGGACAAACTTGTATTTCCAGTCATTGTCAATGCGAATCAAATTGGTTTTTAGGCCTATCCAACAGTTGTTGACCGATTTCAACTTGGATCATTCTGAGGCTTTACATGTCAGCTCTTCCATTCTCTTCTGGATACATTCCAAATCTACCTTCAATCAATCCATTCTTTCTTAAATTTCTTAACGTATTTTATGAATCGCTTTCCTTTCTTCCTTAAGACCTGAGTAAACTTGTTTGAAGACGACTTTGATTGACCATAGCTGAAGCATTTAATGGAGGTTACAAGCAGGGTGCTCGTATTAATATTTAATGATAAGGTAATCAGTATGCATAAATATTAACTTTTATTTGCCAGAATAAATCCGAATCCCCATACTGTAATCATTCAATAGTGGTAGTTAACTCTTAACCTTAACTGCTTTTATTGTTGTTTTTATTTTTATTTCGTTAATATGTTTTCAAACTTTACTGCCTTAACTACTATGTGCATCGTAAAAGACAGAATAGCTTGAAACAAAAGTGTGGATTGATTGTGTTGCAATATTTTTAGGTAGTACGGAACAATCTTGGTAAATAATTATTCAACTCTTTATTCTTAAATTTAGAAGATAAAAGGGATTGAAACAAATACTACTTGCACGAGAGTCACCGAAATTATGGACAATTTAAGAAGTACACATACAGGTAAAGAAAAATCTCGAATATAAGAAGTACCAATGCAGGTACAATGGACAATGAAGATGCAAAAAAAAAAATTGGTTCAAAAAGGAAACCCCATTCTTATCCAACTACGAACTATAAAAGACGGAATGCGAAAACCCGTTCTTACAATTTAGAGTCAGTTCAGGAATTGTATTCTGAAACTCAACCGGAATAACGTGTCAAGTGAGAAATCCGGTAAGCCAAATATGGTCTTATCCAGAAAAAGTTTGTGATCACTATATGATTTATATGAAATCAAATCCTAAAATATCATCTCAATCTGTTAAACTATGTGATGACTTGAAATAACAGATAGCTTACGCAGCAAGTTATCTTGCCATTTCATGGAGCTTTACTATGTACTAGCTCTATATGATTCTAATCCTAGCTAATAGTTAGTTACAGCTAGTTAGGCTTATATGCAGCTATATATAGCTATGTTGTAACAAACTCATATTGGTTGAATGAATCTAGAGATTTTCTCTCTCTTTCTTCTTCCTTAAGCTTCTGCATTTTCTCTGATTCCACCATGGATATGGTGAAGTTTATGACAATCCTAAACGGATATTCTTCAACATTTTCTGATAATGCTGATGCTCGAAAGACTGAGGCATATTCAAATCCTAAAACTGTCGGTGAAACTCTAGTTTGTGAGCTGAAAAATGGGAAGATTTTTAAACATGATCAATCTAGAAAATCTTCTGATAACATACGTCCTGCTTCTACCAAGGGTATTAGACTGTCAAATCCTAAAGATATGAGCAAAGTGAAATATATATGGCGATTATACAAATGATGTTCCCTTTACAAATCATGCCATTCATGATGAAAGATGTCAGCAAAGGAAAATTACCGTCCTAATTCTGAGTCAATATTGAAGGATGACAATTTGAATCTTTAGTTAAAAAGTCTTATTTGGAATCCCTTGATTTTAGGAAGCATAAGAAATAAAATTATCTCTAAAGACGAGGGGAAACATAAGTCGGGTACGAATATGAAGGTTCTAAATAGAGACGAAGGAGGACATTCATCGCAAATAGAAGTTAACAAATAGAGTAGACAGACTGCTACTTCTAATTTAGGTTCCAAAAGTTAACAAATCGTCTGCAGGAAGGTATAGCAAGTTTGAATCAGAATCTGGTAATCATTGAAGGTATAGCAAGTTTGATTAGGCACCTGTACCGAGAGACATTGGGAACACATTGGTTGGTAAAACAATCAAGGTCTGGTGATCATTGGACAAGATGTAAGAATCTAAATTTTAGTAGTATTTTTTTTCAGCACTTGTCTTTGTATGAGGTACTTGCTTTGTTTTCTTCCAGATACAATTGAAAGAACTTTAGAACAAGAATGTTTTCATTGTTGTTTTTAATCCTTATTAAGTATACATATCTATAGCAGACAAAATGATGCTGGATTTCATACTGCTAACAGGAAAAAGCATTGAAAAGTCCTTGGTGAAAAAATTGATTATCTATCCAAGTGAGTCTGAATAGAAAGAAAAAAATTTGGGCTTAGCAAGATATGAAGTACAGACACTAGTATGTAGTCTCCAGTAAAGTGATAATTTGAGAAAAAGGAAGTGATTGAGTTTAACCACATGTGTCGGTATCGTGTCGGTGTCAGCAAGATTGTTAGACACTTTTGCTTTATACCTCATCCTCTTCATCGTTTTGTCTAATATTGTCGATAAGGGACTTATTGATTTGCACAATATACTACTAGCTGTGTGTTGTTCTGTGAATATTCTTTCTAAATAGTTTGATCTCCCTCCATTTTTTATCGCCACAACATCATTCAAGTTGTAGCATACTTAGAGTTCCGAAGGGAAATCATGTTTCTAAAATCTAAATGAGAACAAATTTGTTTCACATTATTTAATGCTAGAGTTGTATGCCTCAACCATTGCTTTGAATCACCAAGTATAAATGATTTATTTTAAGACCAAACAAACACGTGCAAAGTTAAATAATTACTTATCACATAATAGCCTCATAAGACCAACCTTGCTTGCATAAGTACAAATTCTAAAGTAAAAGATTTATCCACAAGAGCTTCGCCGACATCTTCATTATAAATGGTACAAATCATACCATTCATGATGAAAGATGTTGACGAAGGAAAATTAGTAGCATTGGAGATGAAAATTATCATCCTAATTCCAAGTCAATATTGATGGATGACAATTTGAACCCTTTGCTCAAAAACTCTTATTTCGAATCCCATGATTTTAGGAAGCATGAAAAATAAAATTATCTCTGAAGTTTGATTGAAAATATGCCGTGCCTCCTGAATCATTCTCAAATAGAAGTTAACAAAAGGAGTAAACAAAAGGTATAGCAAGTTTAAATCAGAATCTAATGCACAATTAGTTTGTGAATCAAACTTTCAATTACCATTATTTGTTCCTTATAATTTAGACCCTTGAATTTTTTATTAACAAACTAACTTTCGGTTTAATTTTTTTTAAGGCGCCTGAACCGCGAGACCTTGGTAACGCATTGGTAAGTGAAAAAATCAAGGTCTGGTGATCATTGGACAAGATGTAAGAATCCAAGTATTAGAAGTTTATGTAATCTGACAAATTTCTGCACTTGTATTTATTTTCAGCACGTTTCAGATACTCACTTTGTTTTATGCAGTAAATTAGTTTTAATTGTTTTTAAGTATACTATATCTATACCAGTAACAGGAATAAAGAAAGAAAAAATCATTGAAAATTCCTTATGCTATCATCTATTCATAATGTGCACAACACCGGCATGAAAAGTTCCTGTGAAGTAATAATTTGAGACAATAGAAATGATCGAATGTAACCACGTGTGTCGGTCTCAGTCACCAGACATACCTTCAATCTGAAATGTCATTGCTACATGTTGGCAAGTATTTAATTGGGATATTTATTGAAAACTTTCATTGGATTAGTAAGGGTACAACTTCAGCAAGCAATATCATATCAGCCTATAAAAACAAAAGAATGAAAACTGATAATTCACAGATCCAAAACAAAGGCATGTAGGAAATTTACCGATAAAACGAAGGCATGTAGGAAATTTGTCAAAATATATGATCCTTTCCCTTGGAATGGAGAAAGTACATGAAGTGCATATATTCAAACACTTCTATGTTATCCTTGATGGAGATATCGACATATTAATCCTTATTGAAAATAGAAAAAAAAATTATTAAGATAGATATTATCTTTTTTATGATGAATCAAAAATCGATTTGTATACAATTTATTCTCTCATGAAAAATTGGATTGTAGTAGATCTAGTGCATGCTAAGTATTACGGTACAAAGTGTAGCTTTTGCAAAATCCCTGTTACTCATTTGACATTTTTTCATACTCGTTGCATACGTACAAATTCTAAAGTAAATGATCTACTCAAAGGAAGTAGAGTAATAGAATATGTCATTTCTTCGACAATAAGATGACAAATACATGAAGTAATAGAATTAAGGACATGGGAGCTGGCCTTGAATATGGATGCTCTAACAAGACTATGAGAAACCCTATAACTTGCGTCCTTACAATCTGAAGCTGAAAATTTGCTTGAATTTATAATATATCACAACATTCTGCTACTATTAATTCTAATTCATTGGTAAATCTTTTTGAACCAGTGATTCCTTTGATGAGGAAAACCCAATTCAGTAGCTAGATTCATCGCAAGAATTTCGATGGTGTCAAAATGTGAGTGGAGATAAAATCACCGAGGGATCCTTGAAAACAAACACCAAATCCCATCTTCTGTTCATTTTGGAATGTTGCACAATCCTCATTACACTTAATATAGCCAACAATCGGTCTTCCCAAGTATAACCACTTCACCTGCAGACTGGTTGAGCATGTTTTCATGTTGTCTTGGCCAATTAAATGCAGCAAAAGACTCTTTTGCAATAAATGTGACCTTGAAGCTCAACAATTAACCTTCCCATAGACACCGATTCCTGCATTTCTCAGAGACTCTGATTGACTATGACAAAGAGAATGCATCTGTACTTAGTAAATGGTTGCAAATTTTGAAGAAACAAGTTCTAAAACTATCTTCATACATGGCACAACATATAAGTCAACATATACTTGCTTGTTCACATCTAAAGAAAAATATCTCATTGATCTTCAATGAATAAGTCACACATCTCGCAGCGTGTTGGGCATGTTGTATCTTTTGTGCACAGATCATATAATGTCGGATGACATTCCCTCGCAGCAGGCAAACAGAATTGTTTTGCTTTGTTTAGTCCAGTCTTAAGACTCTAGGTAAAACTGCGGCTTATATACCTTCAATTCGCTACTAATAAAATTGGTATCAAAATTTTGGTAGCAAATTCATATACTCTTGTAGTGTTCCTTCAACTGGAAAGTGTTCATCAATGGCATAAGTGTTATTATAGAGATGATAAGCTTATTTGACGCTATTAACACCGTCAACAGTTTGATTCCAAACAATTTTGTCGGTAACCTCGCATGTGCATGGGAATTTTAAAATATCACGTGCATTTCTCCATGTTGAAAATCTCGGATATCATGGCTTAAGATTAATTTTTATGCATGGGAACCAGGTGTTTGTTTGGAATGCCTCTCAAAGGATGGTTTTGTTAACATTGATTATGATGGATCTTCTATGAATCACAGAGTCTTAACTTCTATTCGAGGTGTGGTGCGTAATGCAGATGGAGCTTTTTTATTTGGATTTATCACTAAATTAGGGGCTTGCACTATTACTATAGCTGAGCTTTGGGCTATTTTGTTAGCATTTCAACCAATGTTAGGATGTTTGAGACTATACCAATTTTTGCTTCTCTAGCCATATCAACTAAGAATCCAGCTTAAGGACTTTTTAAAAATATTGAAATTTTCAAGGGTATAAATGAATTTTTTCGTATTTTCATGGACCAATTGCTTATTTTAACCTGAATTTAATTTTTTTTCCAAGGGTTTAGCCTGAATTAATGTAAATAATTTTTTGTATTATTTTGTATATTATTCAGTAAAAATAATATGTTTTAAGCCATCATCGCACCTCAACATTGGTCATTTAAGAACTAGATGTTGCAAGTTCGATTCTCGGCATCCCAAGTCAAAAAAATATATAATATATCTCAAATCATTTGATCATCTTCCTTAGTCTCAAAGCATATTATATATTAAAATCACATCTAATCTTTTAAGCCCAAACTCATAGTACTTAACCCTAAATTGAGTTCCCTCTCATACTACTCGTTAGATCAGCATTGTCTAATTGTCTTTGTGACATGAGCAATTGCATATGCGATTTGGATTTCCGAGTTGCTTCATTTTAACTAATTTTCTACCCGGTCTAACAATTTCTTTTATTTTGAATAAAGACAATATATTGATTAGGATATTAAATCCAAGAAATAAAAATGATGGACTTGGATTGGAACATTATCCACCCAAACCTTATTTGGATCAGTGTTGGCAAGTTGGGCTAAGCAATGGGCTACAACATTGTCACTCCTCTTTACATGGGTAAACTTATACTCACTAAAGACAGATAATAAAGACTTAGTGCTCTGAATAATAGATCCCAGATACATCCTTTCCACTTCTTCACTACCTTGGAGAAGACGAACCAAACGCTCGTTATCGCTTTCAAAGTGAACCTTCTTGAACCCTCTTTTTGAAGCGAAACTCACTGCCTAATACATACCCCAGGCTTCTGCGGTACCAGCACACCGAAATCCTATACGCATTCAAGTACTCGTTGCAGCCACTGAACCAGAGTCCGTACGAGATATGACACCAATCCCCTAAGATTCAGTACAGGTAAGGCTTACATCACTATTAACCTTGATGTAACCATGCGCAGGTTTGACCCACTTTACTTTGTCAGGGGAGCGGGCTGATGGATGAGATCTGGAAGGAGGAGAAGAGATATTCCTTAGATCTGGAGAGTGAGTGTTGACTTGTTGATGACTATTGTTGTTGTTGCATGTACGAGAAGACAATAGATCTGGATCCGGGGCTTTTGCTTGGTGGAATCTAGTAATGATGTTGCATGCACGTTGGATCACCACTTCTCCAGGTATAATTTTGTTTTCAAAAACCTTCTGATTACGCGCATGCTAGATACTGTATAATATAGCTGCTAGAGCTACCAAATTTCGACAGTATTTTATATCTGATTACTTAACAAGGCCAACAATGGGTTCAATTCTAGGTCAAGCTAGTCCATGTGAGAATTTCATAACACTAATTGGTGACGATGAATGTGAAGATCATATTGAAGATGAAGATCTTATAATTAAAACAATTATCAATCTTACAATCAAATCGAAGAAATACCAAAGGTATATCTTCGTTACAAAATCTTTGTTTATATTTTTCTTCATTTTAAAATGAATTTGATTTTTCAATTTCATAAAATTTTTATTGATTTGATCATATTTTCTAGATCTCTTTTAAATTTATATTTTGATATTTATAAATTATGAACCTTTTCTTTGTAATAATCGGATTTTATTTTGTTCATTTACAAAAAGGTGGTTTTAATTTGATTTTTTTTTTATTTCTTTGCAATTGTGGATCTTTAAGCTACAATGCTATGTTTTTATGTTTCAACCATTCCTATTGGGCTCTATTGGTTGTGATGAGAAAATGAGGAGTTGGTGTTAGGGGTTTAGGAGGTATGATTGTTTTTTGGAGGGTTTTGTGTGAGTAGCGTGTGATAGATGTGTGTATTTTGATTTTGTGGTCACTCACGATGGAGTTGGAGGCTTTCGCATATCATTTGGTATGTGGGGGTTTAGTTGGGTATTGGTGTCGGCTTTGGGTTTGGAGTTTTGTTTTTATTGGTGTTGATGTTAGCATTTGGTGGAGTTGTGTCTATATTGGTGTTTATTTTGTTCGGGGTATGTTTTTTCCATTAGGTGTTTCGCCTATATACGGAGCCTTTTGATATGTAGTTTCTATGTTACCGGTCTCTGTTCATCTTCTTCACAGATCTAGTTGTTAATAAATTTTGTTGTTAAAAAAAAATAATGAGCGTGCTCTTATTGTTCTTTGAAGCTGAGGTAATAGCTTGAAATACCGCTCAATGCAACGGATATCTTGCTGTAAATCTTCTGATGAGGGCGATGTAAACTATAATCATGAATTCCAATTTCTAAGATCACTCGTGAACTCCCATCCCATATACCAAAAGCCTATTTAAAATATTCTATAAAGAAATTGCGTTAAAATTTCCTTAAACCAAGTCATATCAATTATTGTAAATCTGAATAATTTAATTCTTGACAAATCTTGAGAAATCGAATACTTATTTGATAGTTACAAATTCAAAATTAATTTTCACTCAAACCATCCAAAATAAATCTTGCCAATGTTTTTTTGGTTTTCCTGATATGTTATTGGTGTCAAAAATTTATTATTACCCTTTGAAAAAAATATTGTTTTTGGATTTTGGATTTTGCAGTTCAGGTTGTGGAAAATTTTATTGTTATAGTGGTATATAATATAGTTTAATTCTCTTATCATAGACTTTATATAAGATATATACTTTGTGTTAGGATTTTATGAATATGTTTGTTCTTATAAGTATATGATGAAATGGTTTTGCTATGGGGTTTTGTAGAAACAAACAAGAGTCGTTTGTAGAAACACAAAAGAAGCTACTTCCTCCAGCTTCGTGGAAATTTATTACTGCAATTGGGTAACGATAACTAGTGTCTCAATATAATTAAATTGAGGGCTTGTAAACTTTCTCAAAGGATAACTTGTGTCCTTGATTTCTTTGTATTTTTAATTGACAGAATCAATATCCAACAAAGCAAACTATATAATTACTTGTAATTCTAATGTAGACATTGATTTCCAATGAATTTTTGCGACACACATATGACGATTTAAGATTTCATTTACAACTTGCCTCACTGAGTTGCAAGAATTACAGCACCAAATGCCATGGGGAACAAAAAAAAGAATCAGGTACAGAATATGATTCATTTCATTGATATATTTATTTATTCTACTTCTATTATTAGTGTGGTATGCAGATTATTCTACTATCGATATTGCTACAAGTCTTCTACAGGAGCATGAAATCGCTGTCAACTGCAAAGTCTTTGAGATGAACGGGAAAAAGAAGGCTCTTATTCAGCCTGTGCCCAAGGAGGATGCAACTGAAGCCCTTGTTTGCAAGCATGCAAATTCACTTTCTGGCTTTGTGGTCCACATCTCATTTTTGTAGTTGCAAAACTTATGATGTGATGCAAATCGGTAAGAAGCACAATAATTCTATCTTTATTTGGTACAAGGGCTTATTAATTTTGGAAGGGTAATTTTTAACCAGACACTCCCATTATCAATGTCTTTATAATGTTTCATTGGTTGCGAAATAACTTAAAAAACTTATTCAATTAAAAATTCAAGTATACTATATATTACGAGGAATACTATTCAAGATTATGAACATTTTCTTTTATTTATTTATTTATAAAAATAAAAATAAAAAGCGGTTTCAATTTTATTTTTTTTGCTTTACAATTCTGGATGTTTAAGCTACAATCCTATGTTTTCCTTGCTCATCCATTTGATAATCTTTGTCAATGTTTGCTATCTTATTATTTTAAGCACATATAGATCATCAGATCTAGCAAGCCCATGATAAATAATGTGTTTATGAATTTTGAGTGCTAAAATGTTTTTTTTTCTTTTATTGTTTTTGTAGGCTAATCTGCTCTCTGGGAATTATGGAAGGATAATTGAGCTCCAACACCAGGGACACTTCATTTAACATGAATTAAATCCATGATTAATCATGAAAATGGGGTCTTCGCCTGATGTTAAAATGTGATTAATATTAATCATGTTATTAACCATCATTAATATTATATTAACATATAATAAAGAAATATCATGCTTGCTTTTTATTTAATATAATTTTGAGGTAAATTTGAATTGATTTTATTTATAATGTACAGGTTATTGCAACACGGCCTCGTTCAAAGGATGTGCCTCGAAGATCTACTGTGTTTGACAGAATAAAGAATTGGACGATCGAGTTGAGAAAACCAACTGATAAGCAGAGATATGACATTGTAAGATAGGATGGAATTTTATTTATTTAATTTTCACTGTGAATTGTGACAAATTAACATATATATGCAAGCTACATTGGTTGCAAAATATCATATATATCTTCAATAAAATTGTCATTAATTCCTTGACAACTAACAAGGTTTGTATATCTGTTTATGCAGTACTTTGTACACTTGCCCTCAAACATTATCTTTCGTTCGAAAAATGAAGTTGTTAATTTCTTACTTTATGGAGAACATCCAACAAAACCAGATACAAGCAAAAAGAGAAATCAATGCAACGTACATTATCTTTAATAATATTCAAGTAGTGAATTAATTTTGTTTTATTTCAGAGGAAGCCATACTTAGTTATAATGTTGTTTTGTGACTTCTTTGTTGCAGGAGCTAGATTCGACATTGAATGCACCAAACAAAAGGATGAAAAATTGTCCTAAAATTTATCAAGTGGTGAAAATGGAAAACCAGATGATAGAATTGGCTCTAGAAGAAATTGGGAAGAATGACATGAATGATGAATCAACAATGGCAGTTACATATGAAGAAATTGGTAACATGAATGAAGATAACATGAGTAATACAAGGTTCAAATCATGTGGAGTAATACAGGGTTGGAATTATGTGGAATTATGAATTATTTTATGGCAATCAAAATAGTCTTCTACTCCAACCCTGTATTACTCATATTATCTTCATTCATGTTACCAATTTCTTCACATGTAACTGCCATTGTTGATTCATCATTCATGTCATTCTTCCCAATTTCTTCTAGAGCCAATTCTATCATCTGGTTCTCCATTTTCACCACTTGATAAATTTTACGACAATTTTTCATCCTTTTGTTTGGTGCATTCGATGTCGAATCTAGCTCCTGCAACAAAGAAGTCACAAAACAACATTATAACTAAGTATGGATTCCTCATAAATAAAATAAAATTAATTCATTGCTTGAATATTGTTAAAGATAATGTACATTGCATTGCCTCTCTTTGCTTGTATCTGGTTTTGGTGGATGTTCTCCATAAAATAAGAAATTAACAATTTCATTCTTCGAACGAAAAATAATGTTTGAGGGCAAGTGTACAAAGTACTGCATAAAACAGATATACAAACCTTGTTAGTTGTCAAGGAATTAATAATGACAATTTTATTGAAGATATATATGATATTTTGCAACCAATGTAGTTTGCATATATATGTTAATTTGTCACAATTCATAGTGAAAAATAAAATAAATAAAATTCCATCATATCTTAGCTTATCAGCTGGTTTTCTCAACTTGATCGTCCAATTCTTTATTATGTCAAACACAGTAGATCTTCGAGGCACGTCCTTTGAACGAGGCCGTGTTGCAATCACCTGTATATTATAAATAAAATCAATTCAAATTTTAAATTTACCTCAAAATTATATTAAATATAAAGCAAGCATGGTATTTCTATGTTAATATAATATTAATCATGGATAAAGCAAGCATAATGTTAAGATCATGTGATTAATCATGGATATCATGTCTTTGCCTGATGTGGCCAATGACATGCCTGCTGCTGAACATGGGGTCTCAAGCCCTAAAGGTGATGGTCTAACTCAAGATCGTTATGCTAGAAGGTGAGTTGGGTTTGCAAGAATTACAGCACCAAATGCCATGGTGAACAAATGAAGAGTTCAGTTACAAAATATGTTCTATTTCATTGATAGATTTATATATTCTACCTATATTGTTAATGTGGCATGCAGATTAATTGATAATATATCCTTTTTGTCTAAGTGTGAAACAGATCACTGAAACCTATTTCAATTTCAAACATAGGGTGCCATGTTGTTAGGAGAGCGATTGGAGGTGAACTTCTCAAGACATACGTACAAACATAACCCAAGGACCTGATACTTATAAATACATGAACTCAAATCTCAATCGATTCAATCACAATGCTGCCAAGAACTATCGTTATGCACCTCGTCGATAAGGATCATCCACATGTCCTCCCTCCCACAAGACATTATTGAAGAGGGAATTGCAAGTCTTCTACAGGAGGATGAAATCATTGTTAACTGCAAAATCTTTTAGATGAATGCGAAAAATCAGGCTCTTGTTCAGTTTGAGTCCGAGGAGGAGGCAACTGATGCCATTTTTTGCAGGCATGCAAGTTCACTTTCTGGCTTTGGGGTCCGTATCACCTTTTTTCAATTGCAAAATATATGATGTGATGAACTATGTTAAGTAGCAAAAGAATTATATCTTTATTTGGTATATGAGATTCTGAATTTTGAAAAGATAATTTTTATGCAGACAATCCCATTTTCTACGTATTTATAATGGTTTCATTGGTTGCGAAATATACCTTTAAAAAACCTATTCATGATTTTTTCTCTTTCGATCGTTTTAATTTGATTGAATTTGTAACTTAAAATTCAAGTATACTATATATTATATTTGATAAATATAACTGTGTAACCATATTTTTATTGTTCAAATTATGCATAATGATCAAACTGACTATCAAAGGGGATAAAAAAAAAGGTTTGATACGGCATCACTTGAAGAAAGAGAAGTTTTTGACGAGAGCTCTCTCAAGTGTCTCAAGTCTCTGACTTTGAAAGCTCAAACTTAAACCTTGTATCATGCAAGCAGATGAGATTTTGAGAAGATATATTAGTACACACAAATAGTAACACCATTCTATTTGCAATAATCAAACTGAATCCCCGGAACGTAATCATTCAATAGTGGTACTTAACATTTAACCTTAATTGCTTCTATTGTTTTTCTTATTCTTTCTTTAATATGTTTTCTAAATATAGTTCCTTAACCTGATAATTTGTAATGTTTATAGGGAAGGATATGATCAATCTAAGATTAATAAGAAATCATCTAAAAATCCAGCTTAAGGACTTTTTAAAAAATATTGAAATTTTATTTTTTCACTCCAAAAAAAAAAACAATTTTTTCGCTATGACTAAATTCTAAGAGACTCGTATTTTCATGGACCAATTGCATATTTTAACTTGAATTTAAATTTTTTTCAAGGGTTTAGCTTGAATTCAGTGTAAATAATTTTTTATATTATTTTCTTTATTATTCAGTAACAATAATATAATTTAAGCCATCATCGCACCTCAACATTGGTCGTGTAAGAATTAGTTGTTGTAGGTTCGATTTTCGGCATGCCAAGTCCAAAAAAACAATATAAATTACTTAAACTCATTTGATAATCTTCCTTATCCTCAAATCATATTATATATTACAATTAAAACCCACTTGGGTTGGCCTAGTGGTATTGGCTTGGAACTTGGGAGTGTGCTTCTCCTCAAGGTCTCAGGTTCGATTCTCTCTTGTGCCAATTTGAGGGGGTTAGTTTAGCTTCTTCAAAAAATAATCTTTTATATTAGAATCACATCTAATCTTTTAAGCCGAAGCTCATCGTCCTTAACCCTAAAATTAAGTCCCATCTTCTCTTCTTTTTTTCCCTTCATGTTATTCATTTTTATTTCTTGTGTTTCTAGGTATTATTCGTTTTATCAGCATTGTCTAATTGTATATATGAGTTGAGCAATTGCATATGCGTTTTGGATTTCCGAGTTGCTTCATTTTAATTAATTTTCTACCCGGTCTACAGATTTCAATTGTATTCTAGATCTGATTACTTAACAAGGCCGAAAATGTGTTCAATTCCGAGTCAAGTCAGTTCATGTCTGAATTTCATAACACGTGGTGACGATGAAGGTGAAAATCATATTGAAGATGAAGATCTTATAATTAAAATAATTATCAATCTCACAATCAAATCGACGAAATAGTATATCTTCAATTCTGAATATATTTGTTTATATTTTTCTTGGTTATAAATTGAATTTGATCTTTCAATTTAATTTGATCTTAGTTTTTATTGGCTTGATCATATTTTCTTGATCTCTTTAAAATTTATATTTCAATATTTTTTTTTAAAAAAGAAAGCTGTTTCAATTTATTTTTTTAGTTTGATTTTCTGGATGTTTAAGCTGCAATGCTATGTTTTCGTTGCTCATCCGTTTGATAGATCTTTGTCAATGTTTGCTATCTTATTATTTTTGTAAGCACATATAGATCATCAGATCTAGCAAGCCCAAGACAAATAATGTGTTTTTGAATTTTTAGTGCTAAAATGGTTTTTTTCTCTTCTATTGTTTTTATAGGCTAATCAGCTCTCAGGGAATTATGGAAGCATTATCGAGCTCCAACACTAGGGACACTTCATTTCAACATGAAATCACGAAAATGTGATTAATATATCTTTGCCTGATGTGGCCAATGACATGCCTGCTGCTGAACATGGTGTCTCAAACCCAAAGGTGAGTTAGGTTTGCAAGAATTAGAGCACCAAATTCCATGGTGAACAAATGAAGAGTTCAGAGAATATGTTCCATTTCATTGATATACTTATATATTCTACCTATATTGTTAATATGGCATGCAGATTAATCAATATCCTTTCTGTTTAAATGTAAAACGAATCACTAAAACCTATTTAAATTTCAAACATAGGGTGCGATGTTGTTAGGAGATTGGAGGTGAACTTATCAAGACATACAAACATAACCCAAGGACCTGATACACATGAATACATGAACTCAAATCTCAATCGATTCAATCACAATGCTGCAAAGAACTATCGGTATGCTCCTCACCGATAAGGATCATCCACGTGTCCTCCCTCCCACAAGACATTATTGAAGAGGGAATTGCAAGTCTTCTACAGGAGGATGAAATTTTTGTTAACTGCAAAGTCTTTTAGATGAATGGGAAAAGGCAGGCTCTTTTTCAGTTCGAGTCCGAAGCATTGTTGTCAAAATCCCGACTTAAATCCTAAAATCCAGGATTTTGCGACTTTCTTCACCTTCAATGACTCAAATCCATAGTAGAATCCCAAAATAGGCAAAATCCATTGATTTTTATTGCGATTTTACGATTTCTTATAACCCAAGTCATTTATGACTATATACCACTTGTAATATATATTTAGTATTTTTTTTTTTGGTAAAATCCATCGATTTTGATTGCGATTTTAAGATTTCTTATATCGATTCTACAAAAGTCCTTGAGTAAAATCCTTCGATTTTGATTGCGATTTTATGAGTCCCGGTCTTGCTATTCCCTTTCGACTTGAAGTAAAGTCCCGATTTTGACAACCTTGGTCCGAAGAGGAGGAAACTGAAGCCCTTGTTTGCAAACATGCAAGTTCACTTTCTGGCTTTGTGGTCCGTATCTCCTTTTTGCAATTGCAAAACATATGATGCGATGAACTATGTTAAGGAGCAAAGGAATTCTATCTTTATTTGGTATAGGAGATTCTGAATTTTGGAAAGATAATTTTATGCAGACAATCCCATCTTCTATGAATTTTGGTTAAGGAGCAAGTGCTTTCTTCGTTTTCATGGAGGATTTTAGGAAGCAGTTCAAGAAGGATAACCCTGATAGCAAAGCTGTGTCCGCTGTAGGCAAAGCTGCGGGAGAAAAATGGAAGTCACTGTCTGAAGCTGAGAATGCACCATATGCAGCAAAAACAGAGAAAAGGAAGGCAGAATATGAGAAAACCATGAGGGAATATAACAAGAAACAGGCTGAAGGTCCAGCTGCTGTTGAGGAAGAAGAATCTGGGAAATCAGAATCTGAAGTGCATGATGAGAATGAGGATGAAGATGAGGATGGCAGTGAAGAGGAGGAGGATGATGTTAACATTTATGTAGGATGTGCTGATGATTTGATCATCTTGTGTAGATGATCTTTTCGTTTCTTGATAAACATGTCTTACTTCTAGGAATATTTTGCTGCTCCCTTGGTAAATGTTTTGTCTTTTCAAAACGTGAATTGCTAAAATATGAGTACGCACAAATACTAACTTCTATGTGCAAGAATCAATCTGAATCCCCGTTACGTAATCATTAAATAGCCATACTTTACACTTAACCTTATCTGCTTATATTGTTGTTGTAATTCTTTCGTTAATATGTTTTCTAATTGTACTGCCATAACTACTATATGCATTGTAAAAGACAGAATAGCTTGAAACAAAAGTGTGGATTGATTGTGTTGCAATATTTTTAGGTAGTACGGAACAATCATGGTAAATAATTATTCAACTCTTTATTCTTAAAATCAGAGGATAAAATGGCACACTTGAAACAGATAATACTTGCGCAAGAGATGCAGAAATTATGGACAATTTAAGATGTACCAATGCAGGTAGAAAAAAATCTCGAATATAAGAAGTACCAATGCAGGTACAATAATGGACAATGAAGTTACAATAAAAATTGGTTCAAAAAGGAAACCACATTCTTATCCACCTAGGAACACCGAAAGATGGGATGCGAAAACCAGTTCTGACAATTTAGATTCAGTTCAGAAATTGTATTCTAAAACTCAGCTAGATAATGTGTCAAATAAGAAATCCTGTAACCCATATATGCTAAATGGCATGTGATAACGGATATTCTTTAACATCTTCTAAATGGTGTGCCTCCTGAATCATTCTTTGTAAAGATGAGGGGAAATATAAGTCGGGTACAGACATGAACGTTGTAAATCACTACAAGAAAATATCACATTGGCTACCAAATTTCCCTACCATTTGTTTTTTTAGTTAATTTGAAGTTATAAAAGTGAAGTTTAACTACCAATATATTTTTTAATACATTATTACTTCTCTAGCCATATCAACTAAGAATCCAGCTTAAAGACTTTTTAAAAAATATTGAAATTTTCACGGGTATAAATGAATTTCTTTGTATTTTCATGGACCAATTGCATAATTTAACCTGAATTTAATTTTTTTTTCCAAGGGTTTAGCCTAAATTAATGTAAGTAATTTTTTGGATTATTTTGTATATTATTCAGTAAAAATAATATATTTTAACCCATCATCGCACCTTAACATTGGTCATGTAAGAACTAGATGTTGCAAGTTCAATTCTCGGCATCCCAAGTCAAAAATATATATAATATATCTCAAATCATTTGATAATCTTCCTTAGTCTCAAAGCATATTATATATTAAAATCACATCTAATCTTTTAAGCCCAAACTCATAGTACTTAACCCTAAAATGAGTCCCCTCTCATAGTACTCGTTAGATCGGCATTGTCTAATTGTCTCTATGACATGAGCAATTGCATATGCGATTTGGATTTCCGAGTTGCTTCATTTTAACTAATTTTCTCCCCGGTCTAACATTTTTTTTTTTAATAAAGACAATATATTGATTAGGATATTAAATCTGAGAAATAAAAATGATGGACTTGGGTTGGAACATTATCCACCCAAACCATATTTGGATCAGTGTTGGCAAGTTGGGCCAAGCAATGGGCTACAACATTGTCACTCCTCTTTACACGGGTAAACTTATACTCACTAAAGACAAATAATAAAGACTTAGTGCTCTAAAAAATAGATCCCATATACGTCCTTTCCTCTTCTTCACTACCTTGGAGAAGAGGAACCAAATGCTCGTTATCGCTTTCAAAGTTAACCTTCCTGAACCCTCTTTTTGAAGCGAAACTCACTGCCTAATACATACCCCGGGCTTCTGCGGTACCAGCACACCAGAATCCTATACGCATCCAAGTACCCGCTGTAGCCACTGAACCGGAGTCCGTACGAGATATGACACCAATCCCCCAAGAGTCAGTACAGGTAAGGCATACATCACAATTAACCTTGATGTACCCATGCGCAGGTTTGACCCACTTTACTTTGTCAGGGGAGCGGGCTGATTGATGAGATCTAGAAGGAGGAGAAGAGATATTCCTTAGATCTGGAGCGTAAGTGTTGACTTGTTGATGACTATGGTAGTTGTTGCATGTACAAGAAGACAGTAGATATGGATGTGGGGCTTTTGCTTGGTGGAAGCTAGTAATGATGTTGCATATGCGATTTGGATTTCCGAGTTCCTTCATTTTAATTAATTTTTTATCCGATCTAAAAATTTTGACAGTATTCTAGATCTGATTACTTAACAAGGCCGACTATGTGTTTATTTTTAGGTCAACTAGGTTCATGTCTGAATTTCATAACACTTGGCGATGAAGAAGGTGAAGATGCAGATCTTATAATTAAAACAATTATCAATCTTACAATCAAATCTACGAAATACCAAAGTTATATCTTCGATACTAAATCTTTGCTTATATTTTTCTTCATTATAAATTGAATTTGATTTTTCAATTTAATAAACTAAATCAATTTTTTATTGATTTGATCATATTTTCTAGATCTTTTCTAAATTAATATTTCAATATTTATAATTTATGAGCATTTTCTTTGTAATAATTGGATTTTCTTTTGTTCATTTAAAAAAAAAAAGTGGTTTCAATTTGATTTTTTTTTATTTCTTTGCAATTGTGGATGTTTAAGCTAAAATGCTATGTTTTTATGTTTCAACCGTTGCTATTATTTCTTCCAATAATTGCTCATCCATTTGATGGAGGTTACAAGCAGTGTGCTCCTATTGATCTTTGAAGCTAAGCTAATAGCTTGAAATAGCACTCAATGCAATGGCTATCTTGTGAACTCCCATCTCATATACCAAAAGCCTATTTTAAAATATTTTATAAAGAAATTGCGTTTGAATTTCCTTAAACCAAGTGAAAACCAATTATTTAGATTGAAAGAAAAGAGAAAAAATAAATGTAGAGGGGTGATTTTAGGTCAAAAAATGACCTAAAATCACCCCTCTTCAAAGAATGAAGGAAAAAGAAAGTTTAGAGAGAAGTTAGAGTTTCTCTAACTAGAAAACTAGGGCCGACTCTGTACAGATATTTTTAAGTCTATATTTTAATATAAGTTTGATATTTAAAAAAATGAAAAAATTACAATGTCCTCCGCTAAGGTTTGACTAAATGTCACATATACTCCCTGTTGTTTGAAAATTACTCTTCTCCCATACAAAATTGGTCACTCCAACATGAACCGACAAAAATAACTCTAACGTGACTTAAGTCATGTTCGGCATCACGAACGTGAGTTAACTCATGTTGCCCCAATGTGAGTTAACTCACGTTCTGTACTGGTATAACGTGAGTTAAGTCACGTAGGCTACTAGTATAGCTACGAACGACGTTTATTACAAGCAACCACTTCATTAATGACCCGTAATCAATACACTTTCATAATTAATCCAAATTACATCATTTTAACAACATAATACTCATCACAACATAATTACACATAATCGATCCAAATTACACAAATTCGTCGTTAAATACACAATCCACAAATTCGACACAAATTCATTAAAATGCGACATTACAGATAGAAATTCAAACATATTACACTAGTACATGTTGATACATATTACACTTTAATGGAGCGGACACAAAGATGTAAAATGGTATTTTCAACCATTAACCTAAACATGTAATCTATGTCGCCTTCATCATGTATAACTTGTGGAAAATACATGGTCTTCCAATTGTCTTCGTCTTTATCCGCCGCCAAGTTCACGCATGGCACCTGCCCAAATACATGAGGTATTATTTGATTTTCACCAAGATGGACAAAGTATATATTAAGTTGTGCCTTCAACTCATCCAACTTGTCTTCTTCACGGCGTGTATCAGACATGAGCTTCAACTTCAACTTGTGCATCTTCAGACATGTTCCACTTCACAAACGTTTATGGAACAACATTTATAAAAATCACTATTCATAATTTATACGCATTACTCAACGTCATCATCCACCACATTTTCAACCATCACTATGTTTATTGAATAAAAAATAACAAGGAAAAAATATAAATAACTTGTGCAACAAGCCTAAGAAAGAAAAAAAATGGCGCAAAAATTCAAATCATGGGCACCAATGTGACTTAACTCATGTTGCCCTTACACTTACGTGAGTTAATTCACGTTAAGCTCCAACTGACTTAACTTACGCCCAAGCATGCTTCCCAAAATCACAAACACAACTCAAAAACGAGCAAAATCTAAAGAGGTTAGATGATATATTACTTGATTGTTGACATTTGATGAGCGTAGAAACTTGCTTCTTGGCAATTTCTAATGATTCCAGCTCAAGATTTTGCTTCAAATTTTTGCACTTTTTGAGTTTTTGGAGGTGAGTAGGGAAAGAAATATGTGTTGAAGTGTGGAACTGTTGGTATTGCATTGCAACGTGACTTAACTCACGTTGCTTTAAACGTGACTTAACTCACATTGATATAAGGCGAACATGACTTAAGTCACGTAGAGGTTATTTTGGTCAGTTCTGAGGGAGTGAGCAATTTTGTAAGGGAGAAGAGCAATTTTCCTCTTGTTTTGGACCATGTTTGGAGAAATGTATTGATGTGATGTAGTTTTTTAAGGTAATTCAAATTCTTCTACATTATTTTATTTTCTTTGGATATTTTTTAAAATGATAGAAATTTATGAAGTATTATTCAAGCTTAATCTAGAGAATTTCCAATAACACCTAAAAACTATAAATTTAAAACAATTCAGTTACCCTAAGTGAGTAGAGGCACATAATTGCTCTCTTTACTCGGTTTTAAATATTTTTATTCTTCTCTAAGACTATAAATATTTAATTTTTTAAGGGTATAAATGTTATACTTAACTAGCATTCAAGCTGGCATTCCATGTCCATTTGTTGCACTTTTTATTCCATTAATGCGTATAAATTACGAATAGTGATTTTTATGAAATTTTGTTTTTCCTCTTAAAAAAAATGTATTTTTTATTATGATTAAAAGTATAGGTATAAATATTTTGCATTTTTCATATTGTAATAAACTATACTTACATTTTTCAAAGACATCAATAATATACCAAATATAATATAATTTTTTTTAATGACAAAATACAACATTCTTATAGAAATTTTTTTTGTGTAAATCAAGTATCCTCTGCGCGCTTAACTGCGGAAATTAGTCACCCGAGCTTTATGATGTTGAATGCTCAAGGCTGGATTTGAACTCAAGACCTCACTTAAGGTAGAAGATACATGTGTTATCTCATTTAAGCGTTCTTGAGTTATAGACAAATTCATATTAGAATATAATTGAAAGTAAAAAAGCTAGTCTGAGACCATGTATTTCTTTTATACAGTAGAGATGAACACTGGGAGTGGGAATAGGCCAGACCTGGCCAAGCTTTGATAGGCCTGAGTCTGGCCTACGAAAAAATTTACAAGCCTGAGTCTGGCCTATGGTCTATCATAGGCCTTTTTTTTTCTGGTCTGGCCTATTTAAAAGCTTGGACTGGCCTGAAAGCCTACTTTACATTAAGGTCATCAAATAGTTCATTTGGCCTACTAAATAGGCTAAACATGTCTTAAAGCCTACTTAAAAGCCTATTTCACTACAAGTAAATTTTAACTAGATTAAAGTCTACTTAAAAGCTTATAACAACAAAGTCTATTGAGTGAATAATAGATAGAGAAAAAGATGTTTATATTTTTAATTTATGCAATTATTTTAATATAAAAAAACATTTTTTAATAAATAAGTATTAATAGGCCGGCTTATTAGGTTTAACAGGCTTTTCTGAAAACCTAAGCCTGACCTATTTAACTAAACAGACTTTCTAAAAATCCTAAGCCTAGGCCTATCTACTAAACAAGTCAGACCAAGCCAAAACAGGCCAGACCGTAGGCCCCTGTAGGCCGACCTGACATATTTCCAACCCTAATTAACACATCATCACCATTTACGATGTTTGGTAATATATATTCGAAAAAGAAAACGATGGATATTGATAAATATTTTTAGCTGCCATATTATGGCCTGATACCATTATTTATATGAGTTTTTATTTTTTTAAAAAAAGTTTAATAAACCGTTACCCCTTGTAATATTGGTCACTTTTGGTTTTCCCTCCTGTAAAAAAATTTTGTCAGATTTCGTCCTTGTAAAAAAAATTTGTTTTAGAATGCCCCCTAGGCCAGCTGACTGTGCATTTTCGCTAATGTGGCATGCTGCATTACCTTTTTTCTCATGACGTGGCATGCTGATTCTATAATTAATTTTATTTTTAATTTTTTATTGAGTACACGTGACATTTGTGATTTTTTTTAAAAAAAATTCTTAAAAAATTTTTAAAAACGAAAAAAAATCTATAAAAATTTGAAAATTCTGGAAAAATTAATAAAAATAAAAATGGTAAAATGAAAAATTTCGGGAAAAATTAAAAAAAATATGGAAATATTTAAAAAAAATTTGGAAAAGATTAATATATTTAGAAAAAAAAATCATATTTCCAGAATTTTTTCAATAACGGAAAAATTTTAAAAATCTGGAAAAAATTCATATTTTTTTTCAAAAGTAAGAAGTTTTATTTTAATCTTTTCCAGAATTTTTTTCGAAAATTTAGTTTTTGTAATTATGATTAATCTTTTTTCAAAAATTTCATTTTTTTAAAAACGATTAATCTTTTTAATTTTTTAAATATGATATTCTGGAAAAAAAATTCGAAAATTTCAACATATATGAATCTTTTCCACAATTTTTTTAAATATTTCCATATTTTTTAATTAATTTTCATTTTACCAGATTTTTTTTATTTTATTAATTTTTCCAAAATTTAAAAAAAAAAATCGGTATTTTTTCATTATTTTTTATTTTATTAATTTTTTTATTATTTTTATTAAAAAAACACAAATGCCACGTGTACCTAATAAAAAAAATTAATTATACAATCAGCGTGCCACATCATCAGAAAAAGGTGACGCAGCATGCCACATCAGCGAAAATGCACACTGGCCTAAGGTGTATTCTAAAACAAATAAAAATTATAAGGACTAAATCTACCAAAAAAAAGTTACAGGGGAAAAACCAAAAGTGACATATATCCCAGGGATAAAGGCATGTTAACCCAAAAAAATTAACTGTAGTTATGCTGTGTGTTTAAAAAACGTCGCCTTATAGCTTACGTAGGTTAGGGATACGATTCTTGTCAATGCATGGTTATCAGATTTTCCTTTCATCATAATCATATCATAGAAATTTTAATTTGCATATTTTTTAAGAGAGGCTCAAAGAGGTTGGTCCCTCGTTTTATTTTTGTGAAAAATAAGTTCTTAGAGAGAGGCATTGTCTTTATTGCTCAATGCATTTTAAATAGAATTACGTCTGTTATCCACGTGAGTATATATCAATATTTTGTTCCAAACACCTCTTTTGTTTATTTTAATTTTCAATACCTTTAAATATACGTGTTTTCAAAAATAATTAAAGTGTCTCGAATGCATTTGTTAGTATTTCTCTATAAAATTTAATTTCCTTTGAGGAATCGCAAGCCATGCAACACAAAATTGAAGATTGAGACCGAAAAGATCACAAGATTCACTGCTACTGCCTCTTGTTGTTCTCTTTTCTTTTTTGATGATATTTGTGTTTTCTCAAATCAAGTCTCACCGAATCATGTCATCATCGTAACATCATAGTTAATAAAAAATTCAAACAAAAGTGTGAATGTATTTTTGTAAATTTAATTTGCTAACTAACCTTAATTTTTTCAAAAACCAGAAGAATCTATTTTGTTTGTTAAGTTTTTGTCGCAATCACTCATTTTCAATTCTAGACTTCTAGTAGCCGTCTCTATAGGAGAGAGATGGTGCGGCGATATTTTTCTTTCCATTGTTTTTTTTTTGTTTAAATACTATATATTATTAATCTCTTATTATTTTTTAATTTCAAACAAAAAACCAAAATATCAATAAATTTTCTAGATAGATAGAATGAAAATAATAATCATTAAATAACTCACACATATGAATAAAATAATAATAATTTAAAGGCTATAGTGCATTTATGGTCTTCTAAATTTCAAATCCAAATCTAAATGTTCAACCTAACATTTATTGTTGCCGTATAAGTTGTCTTCATAATTTATTTGAATTTGTTTAGAAAATAATTCTTTTTAATGTCATCACCTCGCATGAATAATTCCGGAAAATAATAAAATCTTAGAGTCGTTTACTTCTCATATTTTATGTTTTATATAAATTTATTTCATGCCGTAAAAAAAAAGTCATCATCTTACTACTTCATACAAGCAATTTTGAAATATACTTAATTAAAGTGTACAAAGACGTGATAGTTCTCGGTCGAACTTTGAATTTATATAACTCATTTCCCTTAAAAATAGGAGGGATAACATAAAAAAAATTAGAGAGTGCGAAGACATGACAACATAATAGATTTTTATTAGATGTTAGTGTAAATGTTTTTATTTTATTTTATTTTTGGGAAAGAGAATTTTTTTTATTAATTCAAGTGAAATTAATGTTCATTTTATAACCGATCTAAAGAAATTCGAAATCAGTATTTTAACTTTGTAAAACATATTTATATTGATAGTTTGTATATATACTTTAAACTCATTTATAATGAACAAAAAAATAATCCTCAGTTTCCAAAAAAAAAATAGCAATACTGAATAGAGGTTAGTCATTTAGATATATTTTTTTTTAAGGATCATTTAGATATGTTAGTCACAGAGATGTTAAATAGATGTTAGGCACACCCTAAAAGCTATCCATGTGCGTGTCTATATTAGTCAGGTAGATATTTGGACAGAAATTTGATTAAAACAACCAATATTGTGACATTACTAACATAAGATACCAACTTGAAACTTAAAATATTCGTAAGAAGTCAAACATGCAATTTAGTCAAATTTGAAAATAATTTTCACATAAGGAACCAAACATGAACTAAAATGAAGGTTTAATCTATATTTTTTGTTTTAACATTAACATATCATCATCATTTGTTGCTAACAATCATCGACCACAACTGTGATTACCATCACTTCAACCGTTGTCGTCTACCACTCTAGCCACATCTGATCACCCTGACCACCATTCTTGCGCCACCTCTGAACATATCGTTCACTTGCCTGTCGACCATCATTTCAACCACCTCTGATCACCACCTACCACCACTCTAGACGTCTTAACCATGTATTCATCGATCAGACAATCACCACTTTGATCACTACTACAATAACCACTTTAACCGCCACCTTTAATTGTTGCAACCACCTATCCACTGATCACCACTTCGACAATCGTCTATCACCACCTCAGACAACCACCACTTATAATCACTATTAATAAATTTAATAATGCTAAATAATTAAATCAATTTTTTTTTATATTGGGTGAGTTTATAGTGAGACAAGATACATATACTTGTTTTATTTAAAAAGATGGAAACTCGAAGTCAAAATTGAAACTCGCAGCTAAAACTAGATGTTGTTTTTAAAACTTTTTTAATAAATACAAAACCACTTTGAACAGGGACTTAGATTTCATATAAAATGTCATCTATTGTGATATACAAAGGAGAAGCAAGCTTTTGGTGTGACGTTTTCCTTTCCGATTTTATCGTATATATAAACTATTTCATTTGCATTTTTTATGAGAGAAGGAAATTACAAAAGACTAAGAAACCATTCTAGGGATACTACACCCAATTACATCAAATTGAAGCTTAATGGCTAAAGAGGAGCCAGTGGTCGATAGAGTTAAACTCTTAGCTTGGAAGTGGTTCTTGGCTAAGTGCCTTGCTGGTTCCTGTTCTCTCTATGAGTGGGAGGTGCAGCCCGTCCTGTGTTTGAGTCGGTAGGGTTTTGCGGTGGTGGGTGTTCCTGGGGCTGCTTGCGGGGTTGGGTGGGGTCGTATCTCCCCTTCCTTCCCGGTGTGGCTTTCGGGTTTTTCTTGTTGTTCTTTGTTTCTTGCAGGTGTTGTTGGGCTTACTGTTGTGGTTGGCTCTCGGCTTTTTGGTGCTCCTTTTTGCTGTTTCTTTTGGTGTTTTGGCTCCTTTTGGGATTCTTTTGGGTGTGCCTTTGGCTCCGTCTTTGTGGCCGGAGGTATTCCTTTTGGTGGTGTTTTGTGGGGTACCGCTTGGTGTCTCCTTTTCTGTATATTGTTCTAACTTTTGTTTTTATCTATTTATAATATATATATTTTGCCATTCAAAAAAAATGGCTAAAGATGTACAGTGAGATCGAGGAATCGACTAAGAGAAAGAATCATTGTGACCTAAGTTGACAAGGAAATCAATACAAGAGTTAACTTCCTTGTAAATATACTTTAGCGAAGCATTCGAATTGAAAAGATGGATAAGACAAAGAATGACGAGCAAGAAGGGCTTAAGAGTCACAATATGAGTTGAAGTGCACTAAACAATCTAAATAACAACTTCAAAATCACATTTCAGGAGAAGAGAAGTAATAGTATGATCATGTGTGAGCTTAAGACCCGAGAAAATACCCCGAAGCTCCACAAAAACAGCAATAAAGGTTCCAATATCACAGTGGAATCCTCTGATGAAGTTGCCAAATGAATCTCAAATTAAACCAATGCAAGCCGTGAAGCAAGTTGTGGTATTATGAGAGCCCTCAACATTTAATTTATAGTGAGAAAGAAGGGAAAGGTGCCAAGCATTATGAAGCTCGGTGTTAATGTTGGTAGATTATAGAGCAATACTATGGGTTGTGTCTTGCATAATAAAATTACTTGTGTCCTTCCATAAATTCCAAACCATAACAGTATAGAAAACAATTTAGTTAAAGTAGAAACACTAGTGTCTTTTAAGGAGATATTCAAATGTAACAAATCATATAGATTTAAGCTAAATAATTTAGCCCAATGCTCCTACTTAATAGAAGGATCCCAAACTTCTTGGATGTGGTAACAATCTCTAAGCAAATGCATAATTGTTTCTTTTTGAGCACCACATTGACAACAAGTAGCATTATTAGTCATGTGACGGATGTTGCGCTCATCAATAATGAGGAGCGCGATTTTGACAAAGTTTTTAAAGATAAGTTCGAGTCCTTTGAGAACCTGGTTAACTGTAAGTCAAGGTGAAAAAAGAGTGAGTATGAGAAAGTAAATTTTCGAAAGATATTGATAAGCTAATTTAATAGAGAAATTTACATCACTGCTCATGACCTAACAAGGATGATCCTCAGGATCATATGATGTAGACTTAATACTAGCAATTTTGGAGCATATACTCCTTGGGAGAAGTTGATTAAGTTAGTTACGATTCCACTAAGAACCACTAATGTAGGAGAAGCCCGTGTATTCATCTTCACCACGAGGAATAGTAGAGGTAACTTGATCCATAAGAGGAATAAATGGAATGTTCGGAGTTCGAACCCTGATCCTTAAGCTAGCTCACATGGACTCCTTTCTTTCAATTTTACCTTTCCCTCAAACTTTTTTTATTTTACATATCTATCATTTTTTTAGAGAAATTTTACATATTTATCATTGTTTATCTAATAACTTAATTCTTAATTAATCACATAAAATTTTACAAATTCCATTATATTTTTCCTAAAAAAAATAAAAATTCATTATATTTTTCAATAAAAGCGGAAAACACATATACAATAATGTTCGTATTACTGCTAGTAATATTTTTTTTATGAAATGTCGATAGTCATCGAGAACTCACATACAAATGAAGAAGTCGAAATTCAAACTAATAATGTAGACATTTTCGTTAGTTGAGCCAAAAATTTATGGGGCGCCGCTAATAATTTATAAACACCAAAATTCTGAAGAAAATAAAAACTATTAATTAATTAATTTCCCCAAAAGAAAATTCCCTTACTAACCCCAAATTAAATAATATATGAACTGGAATATACTAAAAAATAGGTGTCACACTCTTCATTGTAATTTCCCTCTACTCCTTTCCTTTCTTAACCGTCCTCGCCACGTTCATAGCAGTCACAACATTGCAATTGCAACAACACACACAACAATCACAATATATATAGATACATAATATATAGAGAGAGAATCATACAGTATTTTAGAGAGAGAAAGAAACAAAAACCCTTTTGACTATTAAGCCCCTTTTTCACATTGGACTCTTTGATCGGTTATTGTTGTGATTGTGATCAACCTCAAAAATCAGATCTTTTTCTTTTTTCGATTCAGATTCCGATACCCAATTGCGTTTTTCTTTCTGGGTTTTGTTTATTTTTTCATAAAGTTTCATTTTTGCAAATTGGGTTTCTCAGAAATTCGACAATTATGTTGTTGACTTTATCACTCTTGTTGAACTAATATGGAACTGTTCATAACACAACAACAACAACAACAAAAACAACATCATCAACAACAACAACAACAACGCCAACAATAACATGTCTTTTTACATTGGTCGTGAGGCTTCAAAGGTTGTTTTTTGTTTTGTTTTTGTTTGTCTTAGTTTTTCATTTGTGAATATATATGTTTTTTTGTTGATGATGTTTGTTTTGATTTATGTTTGGTGTTTTTTTTTTGTGTAGTTATGGAAGAGAATTTGCTCAGAGATAAGTATTGAGATCAAGCTTCTTGCAGAGAATTGGAAGTATCTTCTAGCTGGTCTTGTTTGTCAGGTTTTTTTCTCTCTATGTTTTTGGTGATGGTGGAGTTTTACTGTTGTGTTTTTGTTTCCCTTTTGTGTGATGAATGAAAAGGTTATTTATGTTTTTGTTTTGATGTGGAGATGAATGTTTTGGGAAATGGTTTATGGGGTTGTTGGGAAATTAGTGACATGTTTGGTTAGAGAGATGTTCTCTGATTACTTGTAGAGTGAAATCATGGGCAGTTTTGCCATTAAAGAATGTTTTCTCATATGAGACCGTATCCAAAAAACGCTTGGATGAATAATTTTTATAATTAGAGGTTTTGGGTTTGAATCCTGTCATCGGAATACAATAGAGTTAAAACTCTTGAGGGAGAATTTTGCCACCTAGCTGGTTCTACCCGGCTTGAGGGACTAGTCTCTGCAATAAAATGTACTCAATTTACACACAAAAAATCAATTAGACCCTTAACTTGCATTCTACAAAAATTTCAAATGTTTTTCATCAAGTTGTTCAGGTCAATACATGATACTATCTTGTGGTTTAATCACTAAAGTTAATCTTGTGTGCAATCGTGTTAAGTATCAGGGTTGGTTTATTGGTTGGAATTTGTTTTAATGGGAGAATTAAAGGAAGTTGTAAATATTTTGAAGGATAATTCGTTACATTCTGCACTGCAATTATAATGAGTTGACATTAGATGATGCACGGTTCTGATTTCAACTTTCCAATTATTAGTTCCATCTTAAATACAAACATTACTCTCAATTATATGTGGACCTTGGGGTCTCTTAAGAGGATCAAATGCTTCACTACCGTCATTGGAAGACTTCAACAATATGCAGCTGAGTTTTTATGGAAAATAGTCAGGACAAAGGTTTTATTGAGAAAACATCAAGACATAAGAATGACCAATTTTATGAAGTATATTTTTGTGTTTTCTCTATGCTTATCTTTGCTATGAATAAAGTGTAAGAAAGTAGTCCATTAGTTTAATTATTAATTTGAGATAATGTTACTTTAGTTCTATGTAGCACACTAGCACAAATACATCACATTGGCGACGTGTCTGTTGTCATAAATGTGTCGATCTCCGACACCGAAAGATGTGATTACATTCAATTACTTTCTTATTTCAAATTATTTCCAGCGTCGATGCGATAATATCAATGTCTTGTCCGGTGTCCGTGTTTGTGTCAGTACTTCATAGCTTATTAGCTTTAGTGTAACACTCAATATCTAAATCTAAACGGTTTCCATATGCAGTACATACATGGTGTGGCAGCCCGAAGTGTTCATTATTTTCATAAGCCTGGCCCTATTCTTCAAGATGTTGGATTCTTCCTTCTTCCGGTTCGTAATTTTCATTCCCTTTCTTTTTCACTCTCACCTATAAAATGTGTTAAATAGAATGGTAGGAATGCCTCTGTAATTTCTAATCTTGATGCTTCGGCAGGAACTTGGACAAGACAAAGCTTACATCAGTGAAACCCTGTTCACTTCTATCTTCATATCCTTTGCCTTGGTAAGAAATTGCTGTCCCGGTTTTCATATATTATCTGTAACTCTGTATGACTGCATTCGTTCAGCATTTAACATAGTACGCCTATTGTGATAGGTTATTTTCTGCCCATCTATAAAGACAGATGGGCACACCTAATTTCCTTTTTTTTTTGTTGCTGTTGTTGTGTGTTCCGGCTTATCGTGCATGTTTGTGCTGTGTTATCTGGGACTGATGTTTCCTTGACGTCAAAGTTCTAAACTGCTAAAGCCTTTTATAGTCTATAGATAATATATGCACAGGGGCATATCGAGTGAGAGGAATTGTTATTGTGAGCGATGAGAGGATTCAATAACCACCATAGGATCTATTATGGTTTAGATCAAATTTCATTTTGATAATTACATGTGATATCTTTTGCTTGACCTTTATCTTCCCTTGCTCGCGCACAACTACGAGAACTGCCATGTGCCACACATTCAATTTTAAAATGAAAATTGCATCTGTGGTTTATTTTGATTTAAGTATTGAGATCTCTCATTTCTCACATGAAAAGAATGACAAATGAAATAGAAGCAAAATTTGATTTCTTATGAGTAGTGATACGTTGACCACCCCATGTGGCAAACCCTCCATTCTACACACCCAATGTCGCATGTTTGGTGGAAGAGAGAGAAAGGGAATGATAAAAGGGAAGAGAAATAAAAAATAAAAAAGGCCACATGGGGTGGTATATGAGTGGTATGGGAAAAAAAGGGTGTCAACCCATAATTATCATCCTTTCTTATTTTGTGGGTTGATGATTTTTCCGAAGGTTGAATACCGATTTTGGACAATGATTATTTACTCTGTTTTTTTGGCTTTATTGCAAGATTTCAGAGTGAAAATCATACAGTATAACACCTTATTTATTTCATTTGGATTATTTCCTATTTTCTAAATCCCTTTTGACCAGTATGGCTTAGTTTTTGTGAAGTTCTCGTTCGAACAAGTCATTATTTCTTTTCCTTCTTTTGAGGTTGCCACAATAAATTCTTTGATATGTACTTTTGCAGTGGACTTTTCATCCTTTCATATTGAAGAGCAGAAAGATCTACACAGTTCTTATTTGGTGCAGAGTTCTAGCATTCTTATTTGTAAGTGTTGATCACATCATGCCTTTTTTATTTCAGGCTCCGTTTGGCCTGACTTATTTTTAGCGTCTCCTTAAAAGAAGTCAGTACAAACAATATTCATAAAAAAAATCTTAATTAAAAAAGAAGCTTAACTTTGATGACATTTTATTTTGCCCTGCTTCATTTTCCCTCGTGTATGGTCAATGAATTGCAGCATATTTCTAATTACATATGGCAATTGTGTGTATGTTTACTGCAGGCTTCTCAAATTCTTCGCATAATCACATTTTATTCTACACAACTACCTGGTCCAAACTACCATTGCCGTGAGGTATCGTTTGTTTGGTTAATAATGCATGCTGTGTTTTAAGGGTTACTTTTGTGTTCATTTTTATAGATTCTAATAAATTTACTCTACTAATGTATCAAGCAGGGTTCTAAACTTGCCACATTGCCCCGTCCAGATAGTTTCCTTGAAGTTTTCGTGATTAACTGTTAGTATACATTATTGTATTGGAGTTTTAAGTTTTGATTCCTTTTGGCGGTTTGTCACTTATTTTGATTTTAATATGCAGTTCCGCATGGCGTGTTATATGGATGCGGTGATTTAATATTTTCGTCACACATGATTTTTACTCTTACTTTCGTACGTACATATCAGAAATATGGCACTCGAAGGTAAAATTTGCATATAAACCTCAACTGAAATAGGAGTATTAAGTTTTTCAGATTAGGTTTTTACTGCAGTTATGTTTGTTTGTTTAATTTGTTCTTCATTTCAAAACATGCCCTCTTTGTCATGTTTAAATTTATATTCTGATTTATTATTGGGACTGTGGATGAACCACCAGATCCATAAAGCAGCTCGGGTGGTTACTTGCCGTGATTCAGAGTCTTTTGATAGTAGCATCTCGCAAACATTACACGGTTGATGTAGTTGTCGCCTGGTAAGGATCTCTTTCTACTTTGTGATAGAAAAACCGCCGTCCGTGTCCCTTTTGAATAATCTTTTCATCTTTTTGTCCATGATTTGCTGCAGGTACACTGTTAATTTGGTGGTATTTTTTGTTGACAAGAAATTGCCAGGTTTGCTTATTTGTGCCTACATTCCCGTTTGTCCACTTTTTCTATTGTGTTTCTTATTTATATATAGGGTTTTGCTAGAAGACACCTTTTATGAAGGTGTCTTTTAGCAAGTTATTCTATGAGCATTTGTTAAAAGACACCAACTAATTTTTATGAAGGTGTCTTTTAGCAAAGTTATAACTAAA
>Ga0228711_1000431_pt1 | contig 50370 bp, 23 predicted proteins | sample MedpolnodulmetaG_2_FD_177996 | JGI IMG/M metagenome (GOLD analysis project Ga0228711, IMG submission 177996) | Root nodule microbial communities from Medicago polymorpha collected in Santa Monica, California, United States - brown nodules | ecosystem: Host-associated > Plants > Roots > Nodule... | reverse complement strand
TATATATATATGATATTTGAACAACTATTTTGTGACAATTTTTGTGGCAACTTTCCCTCTCATGCTCACTCACATTGCGTTTCTACATTCTCTCTTCATTGATTTTGTTTTTGTGCTGATACTTACATTTTTTTGTATATTTTGGTTGTCACGTAAATAGTCCAACCATTGTTCAAATAATATTCTTCTATATAATATCAAAAGAATGACAATAGTCATTTTGGTTCGTGAATGTGTAAGGAGTAGTCACAATAGTCTCTCAATGTATCAAAATTTTAAAATAATTTTTAATTATGCACTTAGTTAAAATAGTATTTGAAATTAAAATATTTTAAAATTTTGAATTTTTGATACCGTATGACTATTACCACGAAAAAAAGGGTTTAGAGTCACTTTTCATTTTCTCTCTAAGTTTCATGTTCTCACCACTCCATTCCCTATTTCTGAGTTCTGCGTTGCCGCCGCTTTCAGTCACTCAAACTCTCCTCCTCGTGATTAGGTATGCATTACATCCCTTCCTTCTCCGATTATTTCACAATTTTGATAAGCAATCTTTAGTTTAATTGCTTGTTTTTACTGTTACGTTGAATGAGTGTTTATTGTAATCCAACTGCTTTTTTTTTTGCTCTGATCATCTCTGGTACACAATTTCAAACGTACTACCCTTAATATAAGATCCCTCTTTATAATTTGTTTGTATTAATAAAGTTAATCTTGAATGCATCTGTTTATTAATGGTAATTTAGTATTACCAGTGTTGTTGACAGTGGTCCATGGCGGAGAGCCAAAATCCCACCATCTCGGCCCACTTAATGGCACCTTCGCAGTGGCTTATGGTTGAAAACCCGCAATTTAAGCCGATATTTACCATATTGGAGAGGCTAAAATCCACTATCGATACTAACATCGAGTAATACCCAAATTATACACATTAATACACTACTAACTTTTCTAAATATGTGTAAAAGTTGTATCACAAGGTCTTAAAATTAGCGACGGAGGGACTATCAGAAATTCTAGGTCCTGTGAATTTCAAAATGAAATTGGTCTGGTTGTTTTGTTGACCAATAGAAAAGAGCTTCAGTTTAATGAAATACTGAAATCAGCAAGTAAGGACATGCTAAAATAACACTAACCACCTCTTCTATGCCTCTTAAAATCACTTTAAATAACCACCTTTAATTGTTTTTTTTCCCTTTCTTCAAACTATTTTGAATTTTGCATGCAACTAGATACTTATACATTATGCAGAAATCAACTCACTCTTTTTAGATTTCATATATTATATGCATTGAATTAGTAACCATATAAATAAAATAATAACATGATTTATTCTTTGACAACATTTTCTGAAAAATAATGCTAGTACTAGAGCACACCATATGCCTTCGATATGTAAGAGAATTGCATCTCACTCATGCTTTATACCTGTCATTCTTCTAACTTTTTACATTTTTTTTAATTATTTTGAGCAGACAGGTATAGCTACAATGTCATCACCAGATTTGCATAAGATCCAAAGACATAATGTTGGTGACATGAAAGATATAATAAGTGACTTGCCTGATGCCATTCTTCATTATATTCTTTCTTTACTCTCTACCAAAGACGCCATTAGAACTTCCATATTATCATCAAAGTGGAGGTACATGTGGACTCAGTTATCCGTCTTTGATTTTGAAGTTCATAAGGATGGCTCGAACCAAAAAGATCAGAAATCAGCGAATTGCCTTTTTGATATTGTGGGACGACTACTGCACAACTCTAATTGTGTAGAAAGACTCTGCATTAAAATACGTGGAATTACTGTTGATGCATACAAAATTAGTCCTTTAATAGCTTCCGCTGCTAAGCACAAAGTTAAAGATCTTCGACTTTCTCTAGGTGATGTAAGTAGTAAGTGTGTGTTACCCCATAGTTTCTCAGATTTCAAGTCATTGACGAAACTGTGTTTAGAACTCAAGTTCACTCTATATATTCCTAGTCGTATTCGTTTCCCTAGTGTGAAGACATTGCTAGTTATAGATGTTACCTTTGCAAATGAGAAGTCAGTTCAACGTCTTTTCTCTGGGTGCCCTGTCCTACAAGAGTTGGCATTGTGTAATTGTCATTTTAAGAACATAAAGGAGATCAATGTTGCGATTTCCACATTAAGGATCTTGATCATTCATTTTGACTTTGTTTGTCTAAATTATGATCAGTTAGATAAATGCATAGTCAAGATTGATGCTGTGAATCTTTTATCCTTAAGCTGCAAAAGCAATCCAATAATAGAATTTATCCCTCTTAACCTGACCTCCATTGTTGATGCATGTGTGGATCTTACTTATAAATATGCACAACGTGTAGCACATTTTGCTCACCATGCTGCTCATCGTGCAATTAAGCTATTGAGTGGACTTAATAGTGTCAAATCTCTCAAAATATCAAAGGAAACTCTTGAGGTATGTATGGTTGTTCGCTCATCTTCATTTTTTTTCTCTTTCCAATATCGTCTAGGATAATGCCTATTGAGAGTGCTACCTCTAGTTATGTGTTTCTTAAATTCATTGCATATTTTATCAGTACCACAATAATGAATGTAGTTCTGTTTCCATTACTAGTGTATTAACTTGGCCGAGGATACTTTCCATCACCTTCCTTCATTTCACAATTTGACGCATCTTTATTCGCTTTCGGGGTATAGCTACATTGCTAGTAAAGTATTCATGGACATTCTCCTCAAGTCTCCTAAACTGGAAGCTCTTCACATTATTTCTGCGGTACATAGTATTTCCTGCATCATTGCTTGCGTTTACCATTTTCCTCGATAACTGTAATATTATTTCTGTCAATGGACTGATTTTTTGCTCTTATTTAGGTATTTGCCTATGTGGGTGAAGATTTGGTTTTGAACTTAGTGCCTTACTGTGTCAAATCTTCTCTCAAATTATTACACATTTCCAATTTTGATGGAGCTCAATATGAAGTCAAATTTGTCAAGTTTTTCTTAGAAAATGCCACATTTTTAGCAGAGATCCAGATAGTCTGTTCGAGAAATTTATCAGCTGACTTTGAGAGGCTGGCTGTTGTAAGAAACCAATTGCAACATGTTTGCCCGGGAAGTTGTGTCATCAAGTTTTAGTAAATTCTCTTTCTTTTCTTTGTTTTTCTTTTACGAGGGATTTAATTAATCCAAAACTTAAAGCGTGGTTAATGAATAAATAGCTTCACTGGTTAGACAACTAAGACAATTTTATCGAAATTCCCTTTGTGAATTAAATCAGTTTATAAAATTGGACAAACTTTGTTTGTTTTGTTGGTGAATGTTAATAAGGAAATGGAACAATGTAAATGTTTAGAATGGCTTCAGCAGCATATGAAAATTTTCTTTTCCTTTTGCTTTTGGTTGTCGAGGATTGATTGGTGAATCTGAAAGATGTGTGTATTATAATAGAAAGGGGCTTGAGTTCATGATTCTGAAATTCTGTTGATCTGCTCATTGATATACATTTTTGTTTTCACTTTTCACTGTTTCAGTTAAAGATCCAGGTCTTCTGATTCTGAATTCCCTGACGATGATACTGACAAGAATGAAGTGAGTAAAATACATTTCATAATATGGCGAAAATAGTGAACACTTTCTAGTTATTAGTGGCTGTTTCACTGTTAGGTGGAACACCTAGAATGAATTGGTCTAATATTTGGCATTGTTTTCAGGCTGCAAACTCTAGGGTGGTTCTTGCACTTGGCAAGAATCGACATGCTCCGACTGATCAAATAACTTTCTCATTGTCTTCATCCTATCCTTAGGTGTTAGTTATGTATATGAAGGATTTGAGTTTTATAGTGAACCTATTATGCTATTTCCCTTTCTTAATCTATGAGATTTTTTGGATTCTAAAATATGAGAAATTCAACTTTCTAATCTCAGAGACACTTCGAAAAAATTGCAGCATCACAGATAAAGATCTCCATATGATTTGTGAAAAGCCAGAAGCTGTGCTTTTTGTTGCAGTGGTATAAGTGTAGAATTTTGTGTTCAGTGATTTTCTGCCAATTATTGAATCTTCTATTTCCTCCAGTACTAGTTCTTTAAGAACATCTGTCATATCTTTATTTCCATCAAGTTTTATACAAGTATGGGAAAATACCAAGAGATGATGTTGCCAGATTTTCATGAAGAAAGATCGATGCTGAATATTACCAATATTACACTGCATCTGAATTTCGTAGGAAATCAAAACCAGAACAAGTTTCCTAAAAAACATTTTAATTCCATCTACATTATTAAATTTCAGGGTTCTACAATATCTAAATGAATTCTTCACACCAAACTGTCCACTATAAACCAATCATTATGATAGTGATTCACAATGGAAGCTGCCTCAGCTTAATCTATCTTTCAATATATAGCAGTAGACAAGCACATCATAATGCTAGATAAAATCTTTCACTAGCGCAATGTTTATTATCGCAAATTGAGATGGTAAATGTTTCTAAAAAAATCAACACAATAAAGTTTCAGTTGCTATTACTGCCTCGATAACGTTTTGCAAGTTATTTTTGTTAAGAAGAACGTGTTCTAAATTAAGGATAGGGAATATTGGAAAAGGACTTTTCCATATTATATTGTACCTTAGGTAGTTATTGCAAAGGTGGTACTAGTCATCAACATGAATTCAGGGAGGTGAGTGATTGTTGATGCACAATACATGTGACTCGTAGCATGCTTTTAGACAAAGAGACATGAATAAACTGAATTTACATTGAAAGAGAGATTTTGTGGTTATGCATGAATGAGATTGTACTGTTGAAGAAATACGTATATTCTTTTCATTTTCATGAGTTAGAGAACATTGTAACTCCAACGTTAAACGCCTTTGACTTGGAACACTTGTAGAGTGAGTGACCTTCGGAGAAAATTAAACTAGGGAGGTGAGTGATCGTTGCTACCGCGTTGTGCATAGACCCTACAACAGGGAGCTTCATGATAAATGTACAGTTCACTTACACAAACTTTACCAAATCAATTACATTCAAAACAAAGTTCCAAACACACGGATCCAAATTTCTGAGTGAAGACTTGGATCAGTGTCAATTGATTTTGTAAGTTTAATTACGCTGCCATATAGAATTGACGGAGAAAGTGCCCTTTCACATCATGAAGCACCTATATGCACAAGTTTCATGTTAGATTGGCCACTTCTGCAGCAAATCCAATTTTCAGAATCAATTGAAAAACAGTAATTTTGCCAAAAAATAGATTGGATGTTTTAGTATCTGAATTTCATCACACACCAATACTTGGACTATTAAAAATTTACTCCACATATGAAGAAAATTGAAGTGCAAGATCTTCAATTATTATGAAATTATTTTCTATAGCATCTTTTGAAGATACAATTATTTTTGGGCAGAAGACCTTTGCTCCAAATTATTGCAGGAACATATCACCATTAAGATGGTGTCGTTACAAAGATAACTTTGAATTGAAACCACTTATTACATTTGATTTACAGGATAATAAAAAGACAACTTTGATTTATACTTTGAACTGTATACCACCTATGTGTATAGAACCAAAAAGGAGATCAACCTGTAGGATGAAAACAAAGAGAGCAAATAATTACATTGAGAAAAAGGTTGAAAATTCAGATTGCAAATCATATTATCAGAAAATCAGGCTTCCGGAATAGGTGCCAGTTCCTGAAAAGAAAAATTGAAGGAACATAAGCATCAATGTATTTGCAAACCACATGAGCAATAACAGTTGCACTAAGGCCCTATTTGGATAAACAACTTAATTAAGCGAGTATAGCTTAAGCGCTTACAAGAAAGTGCTTATGTATAAGCTATTTCTATAAAAAGAAAAAAGAAAATCAAAATGTTTTCATATAAGCCACATACTGTTTTCATAAGCTATCATAGATAACTTACGGAAATAAGCTGAAAACAGCTGATCATGTCATAAGTAGTTTTCATAAACTTTCTTTAACAGTCTAATAAGTGTATATGCCAATAAATAAGCTCAAATAAGTAAATTCCAAACAGACCCTGAATGATCAAAGGAATTAACCGAATTACCTCAGCAAACCTCATATGCCCGTGATGAGCATTAGTTTTAACGATCATTTCCCACTTGGGATTCAGTGGTGCTGCATTGGGAGTCTGAGCTGGTGCATAAATGCCAGCAGCAAGGTTAGACCGTGAAGTCATATTCTTAGAGGAAACTGTAGGTAAAGTGCGCTTAAGCCAAGACTCTGAAGGAGCTTTAGGCGAAGGAAGTGCAAGAGGATGCTTCACAGAGCTTGTATTTGATGTCTTTGTTTGGCCTAGCTTCATAGGAAACGGGTTTTCCGAGTCATTCTTCCAGCCACCTACCACCTTTAAGCTAGTCAAATTACTACGATTCACATTAGAGTCATGAACATTAGCGCATTCTTGATCCACCAATTTTGCAGCACGTTGGCTCTTTAAACTGAATTCTGAGTCACTAGCCAATTTCAAGTTTCTCGATGGATCAGGATTCTGAATTAGGCCATTGGAACTTAATTTATTGCTTGGAACTTCATTTTTCGACTCTATTTTCTTGTGTCCGGCCATTTTCGGTCTTGATGTCTCACTAAAACCATGATCTAAGTTACTTCCTTGCTTTTCTGTGTTTATTTTGTTGGAATGATTTGTCATTTTCTTCATTTGCATATCATCACTTGATCTATCAGAACAAACCAAGAAAGATGAATCAAGAAACACTGATCCTTTCGGCTGTAATCCAGGTTTTCCACCCACAACAACCATGTCTTTACTATCCTCCATTGAAGACTCTATAGAAAGATTTGTATTGATGCTACCATCTTTTCTTAAAGCCTCGAAATCGTCCTCTCTGCGATTAGTTGGACACTTCATTTCAGAAGAAGCCTTTTGTACAGAATCAACATATAGAGTTTTCTCAATGACAGGGCTTTCACAGGTTGAATCGAATCTAGTCCTGACAGAGGCTGGTAATTTGTCGCAACCTCTTCGATGTGGATCAATGTCACGCTTAGGTTTTTCCTGAATACACAGAATATCCTTCTCTTTAGTAAAGCCAGATTGGGACTTTTTCCTGTAATTAGCAGTTCTGGGATGCTGTGGGGAAAAAATGTGAAGAAAAGAATATTAGAGCATAAAGTAAAATAATAACGAAAGCGAAAAAAAGGCTGGGAATAATGAATACCTCTTTCACAGTTCTTCTGTGAGAAGCAATTGATTTACCCTGCACTCCATGAATTGAAGAATTTACAATCTTATCCTCCATTTTTAATCCTTGTAATGGATTCAAAAGGCATAACCGAGGAAATAGTCCACAAACTTTCGGTGCATAGCTTTCATATGCATCATTATCATCACTTTCATCTTCACTTTCCTCCCGGTCTGTAACTTGGACATAATGTGGCATAACCTTTTGCCATTTCTGATCCACGGGGCGGGGCTTAGCTCCACTCTCTACTTTCCTTACCTGTTTAGGCTGTTCTTGTCTAACAACTGGCTTCCTTGATGCGTATTGAATATGAGGTGTTTCAGAAGCCATTGCCTTTGCTGCAGGCAAGAACCTATCGATCATGAAATCACGAGCCTGTTGATCTGCTGAAAAACTTTCAGATGGCAGAACCTCTCGATCACCATATCCACTCAAACCACTCACACTGCAGTTCATGAAGAATGATTCAGTTCTAGAAAGTGTATCAAGAGCATCTACATAGGTCTCGTCCTCATGATCTGAACCTGAACTTTCTTTTTCGGGAACCACTTCATTTCGGCTATCATGATTTTCCTCTTTACTCTCCAAAGATGCAACACTCATAGAGTTGGAGACAGTGCTTCCTGTTCTGGACTGACTTACCGATGTACCCTTAGGAATTTTATCAAAATCTCGCTGTTCGACTTTTAAAACCCTTCCCGGTGGAAGCTTAGGAGCGACAAGAGGCTCTTCAATATCCCTTGTTTGTAATTTGCCTTCATCCTTAGGTCTTCCAGGAGTGTTCTCCCATACAAAAGGAACAGTTCCAGGGTTACTCACCGGACCTGACTTCAACTCTGATTTGTAAGCAGGAAGACGAGTTCGTTTTGATACTGCCTTTTCGGTTTTCCTTTTATTGTTGTTTTCAGAAGATTCTGTTGACGATGCCCGCCTTACTGATAAAAGTGGCTGATCAAAATCCAACTGCTTTTCTTCCATTAGAGATTGTAGTATCATGTATTTGGTTTCTACAAAACATCAAAGATAAGTCAAAAATTAAAACCAGAAATCAACTCTATATGAGTCACCATTTGCAGTTAAATATTGATGATACAATCATACAACAATGATTGAGTATGACTGGAAAGATGACTCACAATAAGATAGAGCTCAAGTCTAAATCATGATATAGCGCTCAATTTGATACTACCCTACAATATTGGACTACGTGGTTCATCCAAAAATAAATCACATAATATTAGGAATATGATAGCATTGGATGCTATCCTATTAACTTTTTACAAGATGGAAACAATTTGAGTTACAAGCTTCTCAAAAGCATTTCCATTGAACAAAAACCATATACTGATTTGACCCATATCAAATTCCATACTATGGAATAGAAAATTCAAAATTGTAAGTAACTGAACAAAAGTCAAATATTCCATTCTTCTCAACCAATAGGAAGCATGAGAAAATTCACAAGCAGGATACAATTTGACCCTTATGAATTATTTAAGAAAATATTAACAGTACTTCAAATAGCATAAATTAAAAAGTGTCATAATCAAGAATAGGCAAATGAAAGTAAGTAATTGGGCTCAAATGATTAATGAGCTCCCGTTAGAGGAATTGTTTGGGGAAACCGAGTTCCGTTATTCCTATGCAGAACAATTTCTTTACCAGACTATACTTACCCTCTGACCAAACTCTGAATTACCAGGGTCAACACAAAAATAAAAAGGCAAATGAAAGATAACTTAATCTAAAGTAGGCTTAAAGAAGCTTCATATGAAATTCCAATTCCAATGTTTGATCTGAAAATAGTATAACATCCTAACCAATTCTCAATCTTAAAATAATAATAATAAAATCAAACATGATCGCTTTCAAGAAAAACACACATCAGTTTCATTGGTTAAAGATAAGACTATAGTTCAATTTTATTTCATTGGTTAAAGATAAGACTATAGTTCAATTTTATTTCATTTATTAATTACTATAAAAAATCAACTTCATTAAACTTTTCTGATTGAAAGTGTTTGAATTAAAAACAAAAAAACAAAATTTCATTCATTCACAACATCAATGATGCAACCAATCAAACAAACCCAACTGTACCATTCATCAAAAAACAAGAAGCACCGACATAAACACAAAGAAAGAGAAAGGTTGTGAAAAAGAAGAATGAGCAAGAAAGGAACTCACGTTCTTCCTCTGAAGAAAGCAGGGTTGAAAGTGTGAATCTTGGTTGTGAGAGAAGAAGAGAAGATTGAAGGAAGAAAAGAAAAGGAAGGTTCGTTGCTAAGTTTCACGAGAATGTAGTGAAAGTGAAACTAGAAAGAGAGAAGAGAATAAATGAATTTGCACGCTAGTGATACTAGTTATTGCCGCTTGGTTCTGACTTCTGAATTAACCAGCTGGTACTGCACTACAGAATGCAAGTAACAATAACTATAGTAACTTGCTAAGTAAGTACAACTACTAAGTTAACAAATTCTCGTTCGTATATTAAAAGATTAAACCATCAAATTGGTCTTTCTTTTTGCGAGTAATTAATCAAATTAGTCATTGACTTTATTAATACTTCAAAATAGTCTTTGTCTTTGTTAAAAAATTTTCAATTAAGTTGTTCGTTGTGATAAAAACAAAGAGAAAGTAATCTAATTGAAAAACTTTTGACAATATTTTAAAATACTCTATGTATTTGTCAAAAATTTCTCAATTAAGTCTTTATTCATGTGACAAAAACATAGAAACAATGATCTAATTGTAAAACTTTTAACTAAGTCAAGGACTAATTTGAGAATAACTTGGTTTACTCGGTATTAAACTAATCTCATCTGTTTTCTTTTTGAATTAGGTGCTGAACTCAAAAATCAACCGATTCAAATGACCAATTTTACCCTTCAATTGAGACCAAAAGAGCATGTAAGTTTTGGATATTGAATCTTTCAAACATTTCTGATTATGATTTTTAATTGTATTAAAATTATAAAAAGTATCACATTTTTTAGTGACATGCCTTCAATTGTATCTTTCCTTCTCATAAATGTTTTTGTATTTTTTTTAGGGGCCCTGTTTGAACATGCAATTTTTGACATAATATATTATTGAATTTAAACATCAATCTCAAGATGCAAGGTCAAACATATGAGAAGAGAGAATAATTTAAAACTAAATATAGAATGCCTACCTAGATATGTGTCTTAAAAGAATTTCTCCACATTTCAAAATATAATTTATGATATACCAACACTATTATTTTATTTTTTATTTGAAACTGAATTTTGTATGGCAAAATGGACAAGTTTTTTTTTTTTTTTTTAAAAAATGTACGTTGTTGTGATTATTATAATGTGCATTGAGGACCTAAGAATTTATTTAGGGCCACTTTTGAGTGTGGGATCATGTGAAGGAGATGGTTGATAAAAGGCAAAGCCAGGGTGATATGACCATGAAAGATATCTCTAAAAAAAGTGAGATGTGTATGGATGAAGGGAAATAGAGTTCCAAATGGGAACACAAGAAAAGAGAAAGTCCCACCTTGCTTTATTTTACGTGTTCAATTATTGAGGGTATGATAGTATAGTACTATTAGCAAAGCATGTGGGGACCACTACATTTTTGCATTCATGCAGTGCAATGCAATACAAGGCCAGTGCCGACTTTCCAACCTTTTTTTCTCAAATTTTCCTTAAAAAATACCTTTTCTCAAATTTTATCTTTATATACTTAGTCTCATGTTAAATGCCATATTTAAGATAGAGACACCGGTTAAGAAGTAAAAAAACGAAATAATCGATAAGTTTTTATATAGAATAATCAAGTTTTAAAGTTTTAGGAGTGTGTATTGGATTAAGATTTTAAGGGATTTTAATTATAAAAAAGTTTTGCGGTATTCGATTAAGACTCTTTGCAATTTAAAAAAAGTCTTGTGGTATTCAATCAAGACTTTTTGTCATTTAAAAAAAGTCTTGTGATATTTAATCAAGACTCTTTATCACTTAAAAAAAGTTTTGTGGTATTCAAAATCATTCAAATTTCTAAAGATTGTTTAATAAACTGGATTTTGATGGATTTTAAGGGATTTTCTAGTGAAATTTTAGCATGAAAAAGTATCTCATAAATACATGAGATTTTTTAGGATTGTTTTTCTTTTAAGATTTTTTTTATCTCTCTGCTCTATTCGTCTCTCTCTCTATCTCATCTCTCTCTCTCTCTCTCTCTTTTCTATCTCTCTCCCCTCCCTCTCTCTTCTCACTCTCTCTCCCTCCCTCCCTCTCCCCCTCTCTTTCTCTCTCTTTCTCTATCTCTCTCTCTCTCCTTTCTCTAACGTTCTCGTAAAAAAATAAAAAAAATAAAAAAAAAGAGTCTGTATTGAGAATATTGTAAAAGAGAATGTGTTATAATCATTTCTTTTCGATGAATCCTTAAAATTCATAAAATCTTTTGAAATCTTATAAACTCCATAAAATCTTTTCAAATCCTTTAAAATCTTATGATGTAAATCCGTTGAAATCCATTAAAATCATGCAAAGCCTTTTAAAATCCTTAAGACTTTTTTAAACACAAATTTTCCTTTAAAATCCTAATCCAATACACCCCCCTTAAGCTATTGGATGTTGCGTCCTAAGGTACAATTTTATGTTTAAGTTTTTAAGGAGTGTTTTTAGACATTTGTTAGCATTTTAATAGAGGAGTTGAAATTCAAACCCTAATTACAACATCCAACCTACTAATTTTAGCATTTTTGTTGTTTGAACTATTTCCCGTAGACATTCATGTAATCATTTTAAGAATATGTATTATATTAAAAAGAAAATACTTAGTTGGACACAACCCTAAATCAAAAGTAATTGGACATTCATATAAATGGGGTAAAATTTAAAAGAGAAATAATTTAGTCACGTCATTTAATATCATTTCACTTTTAAATTTAGGGTTAATATATGTTTACCCACTGTAATATTAGCGGTTTCTGACTAAAAGTGGTTTGTGTTTGGATAAATTCATGTAAAAGTGAATTGAACTATAAGTATATGTGTGAAAATCAATGTTAAAATTCAAAACTACAAATCCTAACTTCAAATAGAATCAATTATGAAATCAAAATCATTATATTCGACAGCAACCAAGCATGTCAGAATCAATTCTACACATCTAAAATCAATTATGGTTACTTTGAAAATAAATCCAAACATACACTAAGTGACAACTTGGTGCTAAAGGATCTTTCAAAAAAGTTGGTGCTGTGCAAAACTTTAAATACGAGGGTGTTGAAAGTTGAATAAAAATACAATTATTAGCATATAATTATCAAATTGAGGGGGTTCATATGTGCAACCTTGGCTCCGCCACTAAATATACCAAAATCCCTATGAATACAGTAAAATTTCACAAATCAAACTAATTTGAATTAAGTTAAGACAAATTCTTATTGAGTTGTCAAGGTTCAAAATCATTTACTTGTCTATGAGATTTTATTGTATTAGTCAAATAAATAATTTTGATTGGTGTCAAATCAACATATGAGTAAGTTATCCATTTCTTATTGACAAGTAATGTAGTTATCACCTTAATTTAAATATATAAGAGCGTTTCAGCTTGCGGTCGTATAAGAAATTTCAGAATTATACGAATAAGACAAATGGTAAGTAAAGCCAACTAACAAGATGATAATGAAAATACCTGTCCAACTTCAAACAAAAGAAGAAGACATAGAAAATGTATATGAAATATATTTGGTTGTAATTATTAATAGCAAAAGCAATAATGCCCATTATCAACGATAGTATAATAATATTGACAAGGGTCGTATTAGGATGTTTGTTTTTGTTTATTTTTACTCAAAGATAGTATTAGGATGATAACAACACTTGTCCTAATCTTTCCAGACCCTAATTGGAAGGAATATACTCTTAATATAAGTTGTTGTGTAATCTTGTAAAACTAAAAGGGCTAAGCCATATTGTCCATAAAATGTGAGGCCGTGTTATTTTAATCTATAACTCTTACAAAACTACATATAAATCTTTCAATTTTCCTTTCGTTATTTCACTTTTGTTGATGTGATTATCTATGTTTGGTTAAAATTAGTGATTGAAGTTATTAACGGAATGAAAACTTTTATATGAAAGTGGATAGTCCTTCAAAAAAAAAGTGTATACCTCCCTCTAAGAAAACTTTAGTTCAGATAAAACCGGTCTCTAATTATGAATATATAATAAAGAAAGAAATGAAGTCAAGGTTTTTTATGGAAAAACAACTCATTATTTTATTTGCAATAATGTGTTGGATGTATGATGACATATAATCAATTACTACGAGACTAGTGAATATACGAGACGCCATTGTTAGAAAATTAGTTACTTGATTTACTTGTTGCCTTAGAAAAGTTCGAAGTTTATTCAATAAGACGTACCCTTTAATTTGTCATTTACCTGACAAAATTCTATATTTAATTAGAGAAGGAGATAATAATAGATTATTGAAAGAAAAAATATAGATTATTGAAAAGAATTTGGTAGTTTTCTCCTACAAGTTCATATCTAAACTAAGAAGAGTCCACACGAACCTTTAACCTAGTAGATGTTACACATTCAACGTTATATATTGTACTATAATAATATTCCATAAACATCCACAGCTCACAAAAGTATACAATTTTCCTTAAAAAAAAAAAATACAATTTGAACTTTTTCTATATGTTTTCCTGCGTTGGATATTTTATCTTAAAAAAAGAAAGAGAAAGGAAGTACTAATAAAATGAAGAGACGAAAGTTATATTGTCCTCGTGAGCTTAACTCAGTTGATATAGACAATACATAATATATGAGGTCACCATAAAAAAAGATAAAACTTATATTTTTCTATAGTTTTGTTTTATTGATCATCTATATTTGTACCGTTAGATAGCTAGATTACAGTTAAAATGTAGGCAGCATCAACACTTGAAGTTTTATACTTTTAATATAGTTTATTTAAATTAGGCAAACACAAACCTTGAGCACGTGTTCTATAGTGCACCGCAATTTTGAATCACAAGATTAATATCTTTTTATTGTAGTTCATGAATCATGTTTGGGTTCTCGATGGCTTCTTGATGTACTCAGATATATTTTCATATTTAGCTTCTTATCCTTCATTGATGGTTTCTTTGTAATCATATTTCTCCCATCTAGATGGGAATATATATCCATCCATTATTATAAAATGGTTAGAAAATTGAAGGATGAAGCAAGCACAAGATACGATGGATTTTTTGTTTACAGAAGTGAGATCTCACCTTGTGATTGATGAGATGTAGTTGACAATATTAGTATTATTATATATACTCCAGCTCAATTTCCTAACATTGAACTTATATATTTATAAATGATAGTAATACATAGACCACCTTAGATGGTATGTATCAAACATACAAATATTGATCCGGTGGATACTGGATAGCTACAACGTGTATGAAATAAATGAGATGAAAGTATAAGACAAAACAATTCAGTAATTAATATTATTATTTACTCAACAAGTCAATTTTGAATTCTTTATGATTATGAACCTGAACATATTGAAGCTTTTACTTTTCCTACCACAACAACATCTGTAACGGTTGGTTTCCGCGTTATTATCTCCATAGATTTGTATGATAATGTGCAATTAGATATATTAATTAGAAATATATTCCATGTCCTATACGGAAGAATATTAAAAAAAATGTAAGATAACCAACATATAGAACTTCCATTACATTAATTGCATCAGTTTATAACCCATCCTTGAGTTTGATGAACAAGACAATAGTAAAACAGTCCAAACACAATGGAATATAAACATGAGTAAATTGCAGAATACAAATTCAATATATAGCAGGAAAGAAAAAAGAACCAGGCCATTAATGACAGTTCTGAACACATTACATAATAACCCTGAAGCAACCATCAATGCAATAGTCTTAATCAATCAATTCCTTCAGATGAAGAAGCAACAAATGGAATTTCGACTACTGATTCCAACCATTGTTGACTAATACCACCAAATGCAAACCTTGTCGTTGTACTTTCATTGTGGATGTGGCTGTGCTCGTACCTAATCTTCAATTGCCAAAAACTTGCGCTTCTGTGCAAACGAATTTCTGTGGTGCATCATTGTTGAGTTATACTGTTGTAGATCCTGTTTAAATACGTAACGATACCCACATTTCTTCACCTCCCCATGAAGACCTTGTCTTCCCGCAATGGAAGTTGTCATTGTGATATGATCCAAATCCTCGAATGATGTGTCCAGATTCGGGTAATCCCAAGGGAGATATAATAGCCATGTGTGGTCTGATTCGGGTGTAAAAATGTCTCTATAAAAAATTACCGGACAAGAAAATTCGAATCCAGCACCAACATGATCTTCAAGAGATATGTATATATTATGCTCAAGTTCATTTGTTGTAATATTTGGATAATCAAGTCTCGCAGAAAATACTACAAAGCAAGCAAGGCCAAGAAAATCTTTGTCATGCACAATGGGAGATAGGTTTATGGTCATTGAATTACCTAGGCTCTGATTGTTCAACCACCTTGGTATTTCACTTCCAGGAATAACAGTACCAATCTCAATCCTATGAAGAAAGCCGGCAAAGGATTCTTGGTTGGCCTGAACAAATTGTATCAACCATGATAAAGTTATGCTACTATATTGATTCCTCTCCCCCAATTCAGGACAGTTAAAAATATACAATCCCACCAACCTACTCTGCTTGATAACATTAATAGTTGAAGACTCCGGCAAAGGGAGCTCAGGCAAAAAAATTAACTGCTTGCAGTGCTGCAAGTCTAAATATACAAGTTTAGAAAGCTCCCTGAGACTAGGCAGAGTCACAAAATTGTTTCCGGATAAAACTAATCTTCCTAACCATCGTATACATCCAATTGCATCTGGGATTTGGCTGAGACCACAAAAACTAATATCAAGTGCCCACAAAAAGGAAAAGCTAGGCAAGGATGACAGTAAACGACTAACCAAACCTTTGGGATGTAAACCAATTGTGGTCAATTTCAAGGAGGAAGTTTTTGATTGGGAATGTAGTACAGTTTCATTCGAATCAAGTTTCTTCAAATGCTTTGGATTGTTAAACACTTTGGAACATCCGGAAAGATTTAGATATTCAAGAGAGCTGAGACCAAATATGTTGTCGGATATGCTTATCAGATTTACACATCCTTCCAGATTCAGGGTCTCAAGATTTGGAACCTCTCCAAAATCTGGCAGGTTGATTAGGTTTTCGGAGTGCCCCAGATTCAAAATTCTCAAATTGGGTAGATACTGCGATGGAAAGACCAACAAAAATGGACATATTTAGTCCCTTTAATTACACATAATTTAGTATCGTTAAAATGTTTTTTTTTTTTTTGAGAGGATCGTTAAAATGTTTTTATTCCTCGCAAATATACCATTTTTTTACTTTTAGTCCCTTTAATTACATTTGTCCGTACAAATAAATTGCTTTTTGCTTTTGGTTTTAGGTATTTTGTTTCCATCTCTAAGAAATATATTCATATTGAAATTAGTCCTTGTAGTCTTTATTTTGAGGGACCAAAATCAAAAGTTAGTACACTTACAAAGATTAAAAACAAAAATATTTACATAGACTAAAATTAAATTTTTTGATCTGTGCAGAAACCATTTTCATATTTAAGCTTTTATAAAGTTACCTTCAAAAAATTTGGAAGAAAATCATTTGATTTTTTTGAGAAATTAAGTATATAATTTGTAGTACCTTCTTGTCTTCCCATAGTTGTTTGATGCTGCTATTCCTCAAATGTAGTTCAACAATTTGGCTGGGCTGAAAACTTTTAGGCAAATACATGAAAGGATATCCATACCACGCAACATATCTCAATTTATTTGAAAGATGATTCAGCCTTCCTGAAAAATGCACATCCATGTTGAGTATAAGTAATCTAAGATGACTCATATTTGACAATGTTTCAGCCGCCAATGTTTTTCTTGGATTTGGATTTTGATACTTCAAAACTATGGCTTCAACGTTCTTTTCCTGAAGTACATGACAAAAAAGAAAGAAAATCTATTAACTTTGTGTGTGTGTGTGTATATATATATATAGGGTTTTGCTAGAAAACACCTTTTATGAAGGTGTCTTTTAGCAAGTTATTTTGTAAGCATTTGATAATAGACATCAACTAATTTTTATGAAGGTGTCTTTTAGAAAAGTTATAACTAAAAAGTGTAAATCACACCTTGAGGTGTAGATTGCTAAAAGACACCTTCATGAATGACTTATAGCAAAACTCATATATATATATATATATCTTATAAAAATAAAAATAGAAATAACCTTTTATGTTTTCAAACAACTACTTTACCATATTCTCCAACATTACATTGTTGAAATGTTCGGGGAACCACAACCTGCTCCACTTTTTCAAGTCTTTGGTCGAATTTTCTTGAACAATCTTCCTCCCCAACTCTACCAACAAACTATGCATTTCACAATAATCTTCGTCACAAAAGCTTACAAGGGATTTATCAATGAGAATTCTTAATCCGATATCCGGATGAAATCCACAACAATTTAGAATATTTCTAAGATATTCCCCATGGCTCCTTTCGAAAAAACAAGCAATATCAAGAAATATTTCTTTTTCCAAATTCTCTAGTCCATCAAAACTTAATCGCAACACATCCATAATATCTTTGTTTGGACTTTCTTTCAATCTAGCCAATGCACTTCTCCATTCGGAGATATTTCGACCAAACAAAAATGAGCCCAATACTTTAATTGCTAGTGGTAGGCCATTGGCATAAGATAGTGTGTCAAGTGCCAATTTATCATAACCACTCATAATATGATCAAGTTTGAAAGCTTTTTGACAAAATAATTGAAGAGAGTTGGTCTCATTCAAGAGTGAAACTTTGTAAACTTCATCAACTCCATACTCATTCAAGATATGCTCATCTCTAGAAATTATAATGATTCTACTCCCTACACCTAAACATTCACGGTTTAAAGCTAACTTATCGAGCTGTTCAACTTTGTCAACATTATCGAGAATTATAAGTGCTCGTAGCCGACGTAACCTACGTCGTATCAAATCATCCGTGTCAAAGAGATTGCATATCTGAAAGTGTTCCTTGCCAAGAGTTTGGTGTAGAATTTGCTTTTGTGCACCAACTTGACCATCATGTCTATATATTTTGCTTAGATCATCAATAAAACAACGTGCATCAAATTGATGAGAGATTTGACCATATAAAGCAGTAGCCAGAGTTGTCTTCCCTATTCCACCCATCCCACAAATTCCTACAACCCGAACATCATGAACAGAGTCCAAAAGTAATAGATTTACTACTTTTTCTATACGAGGATTCAGACCAACTAGTTCTTTTGGAAGAGATGAAAAATTGTGACCCAATATATTCAATATCGCTTCAACAATCTTTTTAATCTCAGCATATTGAGGCCTAAAAGTTTAAAAGAAATCAACCAATAACACTGAATCAGAAAATTAAAACAGAAAGCATGTGAACATACAAAGATAACATAATTTTTCTTCAAAAAAACTGCGAAGATAACATAATTTTGCTCATCCTTGTAGAGAAAACTGTCTTGCTTAACTATAGTTTGAAAAGGGAAAGTGAAATCAAATATACATGGTTAAATTTAATTGTCAAAGCCTTAAAACCTGCTTATGTAAAAGTAAAAGCATCAATTAATAGAAGATTGCTTACTTATCACAAAGATCCCAGCCAGAGATATTCCCCACTTGTGTCAGAGCTTCCCTCCATCTTTGTACCACCTGAGAGTCATGTTGGAATGTTTGTTCGTGTTTGGAAAAGTCTTCACCATAAATTCCTTTTTGATGTCTCACCTCAGAAGGATCAACATCATAAAAAACAGGAAGAACACACCTTCCGAAAACTTGACTGCAGTGAAGGATGTGTACCAATTCTCGCAAGCACCAAGTTGAGGAAGCATAGTTTTTGGAGAGGACCACAATGAAAACCTGAGACCCTTCAATTGCACGAATGAGCTCAGGTGCTATCGATTCACCTTTTTGAAGATTAGTGTCATCTCTGAATGCAAAAATGCCTTTTCTTTGAAGGGCAGCAAAAAGGTGATCAATGAAGTTGAAGCGAGTATCTTCGCCTCTAAAGGTAACAAACACATCATAATAATTCTTCCTCCTTGGCAATGCCATAAGAGCTGAAGAAGAGGAGTTGCTGCTGCTAGCCATCTGAATATGCTAAATTGATTATGAATACTGAGTTCCTATGAAATTATCAGTAGTGGTTCTCAAGTCTCAACTATATATTATTAAAATTCTTATTATATTGCCATATGTAATTTAAATAATTTTGATGGAAGACTACTGTTGCCGTAAAAGGACAAAGCAATTTCATCATTCGATCCGCAAGGTATATACCCATACCCCACTCATTTTACAAAGCAAAATATATTGGAGAAAAAGAGATAAATCTTTTCTCCTTTTCGACTTTTTGAAAAATAGAATGAATAATTTCTAATGCTAAATTTCTATTTTTGATACACTAACTCGTGTCCTTGGAATTTACCTAAAAAGAAACTAGTGATTTGTTTTAGTTGGATTAATAATATACCACAATGAGAATTCTGTGAATACAGTAAATATCACAAATTAAACTAGTTAGAATTATTTAAATAACAGCATTTCTGCACGCGGTGGTAGGAGGAATTTAGGAGTCACAAGTGGTAAGTGAAGCCAAATAACAAGATGATAATGAAAATACCTGTCCAATTTCAAACAAAAGAAGAGACAATGAAAATGTACACGTAATTGTATTTATTATTATTATTATTAATAGCAAAAGCAATAATGGCCATTATCAATGATAGTATAATAGCAAAAAAAGTACCGACTTCAATCTCAAATGTAAGAAAAAAAAAATAGAACTGGTGGTCAAATATAAGAAAAAGTATAGTAAAATGAACCTATTGAATGTTACAATTTCAAGTTTACCCTCATTAAACTCACTTTATCATTAATGTCTTTACTACTCCAAGAAAGGGTAAAATTAGAAAAATATCACTTTTTATAATGACTTAAATGTGGTCAATCCACTTTCTTAATATGTGTGCATTTTTTTTGTTTCTTACATTTGAGACTGGAGGGAGTATTAAGATAGTATAATATTGATAAGGATCGTATTAAGATATTTTTTTTACCTAAGGATAGTATTAAGATGATATCAGCACTTGTCTGAATCTTTCTGGACGTTAATGTGAAGATTCTTATATTTAAGTTGATGTGTAATCTTCTAAAATTAAAATGGCTAACCCCATATTGTCCATAAAAAAAGTCTGAAGTGGTGTCATTTTCGTCGTTAATTATTACGAAACAATGTATAAATTTTTCAATTTTCATTTCGTTGATCAACTTTGTTTTAGTTAACTAAGTTTGTTAACTGTGGCTGTGGCTCTTGCACTTACATGCCACATTTTATTTCACCCTAGATGCTTATGTGTCATGTTTTCTTGTGACAGAGATAACCACTTGAAAGCTCATGTCCAAGTAGTCACATCTATCTTAAGCAAACGTAATATATTACGATGGGAGAAAACGTGACATATAAGTGCAAGATACTTAGTTAACAAACTTGGTTAACATAGGTGACTAAATTGATTAACGTAATGAAAACATTTATATGAAAGTGCACACTACTCCCTCTAAGACTACGAGAGTAAATTGTTTTTCTTTAACGAAAAACAACCCATATAACTTCATTTGCAATAGCATCTTCAATACAATTTAATCAAAAACTGAGAGTAACGAATAAATGAGACACCCTTGTTAGGAAGTAAGGCACTCGATTGGCTTGTAACTTTTTTTTTTTTTTTGAAGAAGTTAAAATTGAATTAAAAACTAGAACACTAGGTCTCGTAAGCACAAATAGGGGCGGATCTAGTGTTAGGCATGGTGTGGCAGCTGCCACACCAGATTACAACCCATTTTTTATTTATTAATATAGTAGACCGAAAAGATAATATATATCACATAATTGGACCGGATTCGAACCTGAGACATGAAGATGTAACAAACTTGCTTTAGCCACTTTGCTAAAGTGCTTTTTCTGTTTAATTTTCGCATTACTAATATATATATCGCTTAAAATTTACACTAAAAATTATAAATCAAATGTACACTAAAAATTTTCTTTTATAATTTTGCCACACCAAACCATCATGTCTAGATCTGCCCCTGAGCACAAGGAGTGCCTAAGGAGAACTAAGGAAAAAAGTATGAGTTACAACAATAGTCCGAAAAAAAAAAGCTAGCGCTAAAGCCACATAAGGCTCGCTTAGAAACACAAAAAGAGATTGAAACAAAAAGAAGTTAAGTAACAGCTCTCAAACACAAATGAGGGTTAAACCATCATGTATGATAATGAAAAGCAAAATTAGGATGATTTACCTTCAACCACCAGAAGGATTGTAGCTTAATTTTGTCTAAAAGTTGATTAATAGTATTCCCCTTTTGTTGGAAGACTCTTGAGTTCCTGTCATGTCAAATAATCCAAATACAAGAGAGTCAAATCAAGTAGAAGGAATCGGGAAAGGTTTTTGAGAAGTCACCCAACGATCGAAATTGAATAATGTGTTCATGAACAGTCGCTAGCTTGACTGAAGCCAATCTGAGCCAATTATAAATAGCATACCAAATTTGACCATAAAAATCTCAATGCAAAAAGGGATGATCAATATTCTCTTCCAACCTGCATACGCCTGAATAAGAGATGTGTTCGGTTGAAGAATCCTTCTCTTGATTAAGTTGTCACAAGTTGAAAGTCGGTTACGCAGTAAGCGCCAAGCGAAAATTGTGATTTTTTGAGGAACTTCCTTGTGCCAAACGGTTAACAAAAGGTTATTGTTGAACGTTTGATCCCTTGATGTTAAGTAGTGATAGGCACTAGCAACATTGTATCCGAAAGAGACATGAAGTTGCCAAGTCCACCTGTCATTCACATTAACCTGCAAAACAATTGGTATTAAAAGTGCACAACAATCACTCCACAATTCTTCATCCCAAGCCAACAACCTACGACGCCAATTCCATGCCTCGCCACCCTTCCCTATCCTAGAAAAAACATGTTCGCCAGTCGCCAATTTGTTAACCGAAAGATAAAAAATGCAACTAAATCTATTCTCACCAAAATAAAGTTCCTACACCATTCCCCACCTCCCTCCGAAAGTGATCAATAACCCAACCTCCAACCCCCTCTCCAGCGCCTCTCTAGATGCAAAGCAAATTATTCCACCACACCGACGCTAATCTCCCCTCAATACCTATAGTTCCTCCTTCCTCCCCATACCTCGCAGCCAAGGCTCTATACCACAAGAAACCTTTTTTCCCCCTTAACCTCCAACACCAGTTGCCAAGTAATGACATATTAAATTCCTTAATCCTCCTGACCCCCATCCTCCTTTTTGAGACATATAGTGTCCCAATTTATCCAATATATTTTCCCAGAGTCCTCACATCCCAAAAAAAAAAAAAAAAAAAAAAAAAAAAAAAAAAAAAAAAAAAAAAAATAAAAAAAGTGAAAATAGATTCAAGGGAAGTAATGATACCTGGAAGAGCCTTGAAGAAGGAAAAGAAGTAAACCAAGAGAGAAGACAGAACATACTTCAAAAGGACTCACACTTAAGATATGAAAAAGAGTTCCGAATTTAGGGTCCCTTTGAACTGTCTTATTTATGAGCTTAAACAAAACATCTTATGCAAATAAATACGTTTTTATGTTTTTTTTATAAGCTTCTCAGAGTAGTTATGAAAAAACTGCTTATGAAGATACAATTTTCGTCATTGACAACTTATGAATTAAGGTAAATGCTTATTTATTTCCATAAGTTGTTTTTCTTAATCTCAAATAAGTCTGACTACACGCATGGTTACATGTGAAAAGATTCGAAGAAAGTCACATAAATTGATGTAAAAGTACAAAAATTAGGGTTCTTAGGGTAGAAACACCAATGGCAAAACTGATTGTATCAGAGAGAGAACAAATCACATAATTAGGAAATGCAAGGTTCCACCAGTTGAAAACAAAGTATAAATTTGTCGGATTGAGCATCAACAAGAATTTTGAGGTTCTCGACCAATGGTGTACAAATCGATAAGAAAGAGATGAAGCGTAATAGATCGGAGAAGCGGTGGAGATCGGTGGTGCGAGCGACGGTATTGATCGTCTCTACGGGGACACTGTTGCAGGCCATCTGATATAGTGTAATGAAAGAATAGCAGAAGTGGAATGAAGGTCAATCTCAACCAGTATTTATTAAATTCTTATCATATTTAATTTGATGATAATTTCTTCCTTAATATTGTAACCACGTGTCCATCAACTTTATACCTAACTTTTATGGAATTAGCAATTTTGTTTGTGAAACTTTAACATGTCAATCAAAATCCCTATGTCTAGAAGTTCTAACTCAACTGGCAAATGCCAAAATCACAAGGTCGGATGTCGTGACTCAGGTTCGAACCCAAGACCTCACAGTTGTGTGTGCGAGTCCTAACTCAACTGGCAAATGCCAAAATCAAAATGTCCCTATATTAAATTTAGCCATCAGATAGCATGACCTAACACATTAAATAAACACTAAAGGGGCTTTCAATTGTTCAGATAGCATGACCTAACACATTAGATAAACACTAAAGGGGCTTTCAATTGTTCAAATTTGCCGATGCAATATATTCTTTTGGTAGAAAAAAGGGGCTAAGCCCCAAACAGAACACTAAAACGCCTAGGTACATAGCTTTTGAAATGTGTTGCTGATGTAACATAAAACAAGAATTAAAAAATTGGCCTGAGAACTCCACGGGTTTGTGCTTCAAATTTAATATCTAATATCTACTGTAAATTGATTAGATTCTACTGTCTTTACTCTGTAGCTCACTATGATGATGACTTTTTCTCCATTGTAGTTTAATCTTTGTTTTGTTTCCGATTTCTTCCTAATGGAATTAGCTAAATTACTATTTATGATCGATCATTTTGAGATTAAATCAAATCCATAGAATCTTATTTTAATCTATGGTGTAAAATACAACAAGCAATAAATATTTTAAAGTTCTAATAACTGCACTCCTGTACAATCCTCTCCGGATCACAAAGTAGTCAGGAGGTTGAAGACTCTTCTAGCCAAGTCACATCCAAAACCGTAACTCCATCCAATTCGAGATTTACTGCAAACGAAACAAACATGGACAATAATACTATGAACAATATTTCACAAGGTTCGGTAAGAACACACGACAAGAAAATTAAACGAAATTAATCACCTGGAAGATCTTTTCTTTGTGATTGCCGGAAGTGGAGTCTCTCCCATCCTCTGAAGACTATGGTCTGGAGATAAAATGTCAAAGACTGCAAAAGGTGTCATGGCTTGAAGATAATGGATGTTTATTCCACTTGTAGTAAAGAATTGCTGTTGGACTTTGTGCAGGTCTAGCTGTTAATCACAGATTAGCAAAAAAAATTGGTTCCAGGAAAATGAATGTCAATTATTAATCAAATTACTGATTAACAAAAGAAACCATATATTTCCTTCGTGTGATTAGTAAATTTCATGCAATCTCCATGTGTTGATCACTGGATCAAATTTTACAACACAAATATTAAGAATGCTCTGGTCAAGGGTTGTTGGAAGAAGGCCAAAGAAATAAAGAAATTGTGGAAGCATATTAGGTTGGTTCGCCTATTAATAGATAGGTGATCTATTACGGAGTATTGTGAGGAAACCTTGTAACTTGAAAACATTAGAAACAAATTATGGTTCTCGATCTAATCTAGGACAAAACGTAGGGATATGGAAATGGTTATTTGTGAGCTTATTTGGTTATTAAGTTGGCATTTGGCAATATTTTGATAATATGAAATTGTATTTAACAAAATTTCTGTTCACATTGTGTCAAACTCAAACCTATTCTTTTCATGGAAGAACTTAGTTGGCATGTAGAAATCGGTTGTCACTTCATAAGGGAAAGGGTTTTTTCAGAGAAGATTATTGAGTAGGCCAACTCTGGTGATTAATGATAAGCTTGCAAATATTCTCATGAAATTCTTTACGCCCTCCAGATTTACTTCATTTGTAACAAGATTGATCCATACATATGACGCACCAACTTGAGGAGGACTGTTGGAAAGTATCTCCTATTTAGGGAGAATATAATCAATTTAGTGCTATATACAATTTGTTTCTAGTTTCGTCATATAACTAGTCTTGTGTACATAAAATTGATTGTAATGAGGAATTCCTCAAAAAATTCAATGAATACTTTCTCATCATAATATTACCAAATAGGAATAGAGCAGGAATCAGAGTATGTAAAGCAATAGAAACAAGAATGTCCAGTAACAGGTTATAAAGCTGAAAGTAAAAATATACAGATTAACAATAATAGCAAACCTTACAGTGAGACTTACAGTGTCTTTTGGCCCCATATTCAGTCATGTTTTCTTGATTCCCCAGTAGATAAGAAGTGCATCAGACAAGTGCCTCTGTGACTCAAGAGCTGAAACAAGGACATTACTAATTTTTATTTAAGCTCTCTAATATGGGAAACATCATGTATGTTCTGCTCCAGCAAACAAAGAAAGAGGAGATTTACAAGACGCTATGTCCATTAGAAAGTAGTTACAAAAGGTAAAGTGAAGAAAAGCACAGCATGTTTACACAAAAATGAATGACAAGTATTTAATTTGAGCTGATTATTAGTATTGAATTGGTAAAACTGAACTGTGTGTATGTCCAAAGCTCGCCGTCAAGTTCATAATATAAGTGGATTCAGGACAGGAGGGGAAAACGGATATTATTAAAATAGATAGTTCATTGTAAACATATATTCTGTCTAAACTAGAACGCATAACCTGTCCAAGCTCATAGTTCTATCTTCATTTTCATTTTTTGTGTAAGCGTAAGTATATCTTTTGACCAATATCAGAAATTGCATTCTACATAATATGTCAATATAAGAAATCTATGATCAAACAAACTAAGAATATGTAAAATAAGGAGAATGCCTGTTATGAGTATCTAGCTGCAGCTGGTGTAAGAAAGCTAAAGCAAAAATTAAGTTGGCTAAATTAGCAGAGTTCCCTAAAATAATCATCACATTTTATCCCAAAAAGGACTTCAAAGTCAAGCCTGTGCAGTGCTGACTAGTTCAGAAACTAAATATGGTTAGCTATATCAATTTGGTTATTAAAATTTAATGTCGAAAGTAATTTTGTAACCTAGAAGTTTCATAAACTTAAGGTCCATGTAGTATTCAAAAAGATAAACACAAAAATTATATTGCAATTCAGTATCTATTCTAGGGATGAAATTGCAAGCTCTTTTTGTTTGAAAAATTAACAGTAATTCTTTCTTCTCACCTTGTTACCGACAAATGGAGTTTCGGACAATTGCAGGCAGATTGCAAATTGAGGATCCGATTGCCTATTGATTCCAACCACTGTTGACTAGTACCACCAAATGCAAACCTTGTTGTAGTACTTTCAAAGTTGAATGGAAGTGCAGCTGAGTGCAATTGCTGCAGTTTATGATCTGTTTAATCAGATGAGTCATTGTGGATGTGGCTGTGGTCGTACCTAATCTTCAATTGCCAAAAACTTGCACTTTTGTGCAAATGGATTTCTGTGGTGCATCACTGTTGAGTTAAACTGTTCTAGATCCTGTTCGAATACACAACGATACCCACATTTATTCACCTGCACATGCAAACCTTTTCTGTCCTGATGGTAAAAGGTCATTGTGATATGATCAACATCCTTGAATGTCGTATCCCGGTAGCTCAGAGAATCCCAAGGGACAAATATTAGCCATGCGTGGTTTGATTCGAGTGTAATGAGATCTCTATAAAAAAATTACCTGACAACGAGTATTAACTGTAACAGTACCATGGCATTCAAAAGCTAGCACTATTTCAGGTTCAAGTTCATTTGTTGTTATAGATGGATCATCAAATGTCACAGAGAATACTACACAACAAGTAAGGCCAATAAAAGTACTGTCATGGAAAAGAGGAGATAAGTCTATGCGTATTGATTTACCTAAGCACCAGTTGTTCAACCACCTTGGTATTTCACTTCCAGGAATAACAATACCAATATGAGCTTCACGAAAGCAGGCAAGGGATTCTTGGTTAGCCTGAACAAATTGCATCAACCATGATAAAGTCGCGCTACTACAATGACCCCTCTCCCCCAATTCAGGACAGTTAAAAAGATACAATCCCTTCTTCTTCCAATATTCATCCTGCTTGATAACAGCAGGTGAAGAGTGAGTAAAAGGGAGCTCAGGCAAACATTTTAACTGCGTGCAGTGCTGCAAGTCTAAATATACCAGATTAGAAAGCTCCCCGAAACTAGGAAGAGTCACAAAATTGTTTCCCATTAAATTTAATCTTCCTAGCCATTGTATACATCCAATTGCATCCGGAATTTGGCTGAGACCACAAAAACTAATATCAAGTTCCCACAAAAAGGAAAAGCTAGGCAAGGATGACAGTAAACGACTAACCAAACCTTTGGGATGTAAACCAATCGTGGTCAATTTCAAGGAGGAAGTTTTTGATTGGGAATGTAGTACAGTTTCACTCGAATCAAGTTTCTTCAAATGCTTTGGATTGTTAAACACTTTGGAACATCCGGAAAGATTTAGATATTCAAGGGAGCTGAGACCAAATATGTTGTTTGGTATGCTAATCAGATTTACACATCCTTCCAGATTCAGGGTCTCAAGATTTGGAACCTCTCCAAAATCTGGCAGGTTGATTAGGTTTTTGGAGTGCTTCAGATCCAAAATTCTCAAATTGGGTACATACTGTGATGCCAAAGACCAACAGAAATGGAGATATTATTTACTATTGTTTAAATGTTTTTTTTTGGTCAAGATTGTTTAAATGTTTTTATTCCTTGCAAATAATTTTTTACTTCCTTGTAAATATATTTTCCGTGCAAATAAATTACTTTTTGCTTTGGGTTTTAAGGTATTTTGCTTAAGTCTTTTACGAAATACTCTCTCCATTGTAAATTATATGTCGTTCTAGAAAAAAAATGAAAATTATTCTAAATTATAAGTCGTTTTACAATATCAATAAATAATTAATATTTATTTTTTCATTATGCCATTTACTATTTATTACTTTATCTTTTTCTAATTTAAGTTTTCCATAGCATTAATAAATGATATTTTTGTAAAATAACTTATAATTACACTTTCTGTACGACATTAATTGTATTTTTTAATATATGTGAAATTTCTAAAATGACATATAATTTAGAACGGAGGGAGTATGTTCATATTGAAATTGGTCCTTGTAATCTTTATTTTGAGAGATTAAAATCATGAAACAATTTCTATATGAGTAAATTTCATTAAGACTAAAATAAATTATTAAGGACAAATAAAAAAAAGTATATTTGCAAGGATTAATTTTTTTTTTTACAGAGACTAAAAATTCTTGATATTTGTAGAAACCATTTTCATATTTAAACCTTTATAAAGTTACCTTAAAAAATATTGGAAGAAAATCATTTGATTTTTTTTTTAAGTGAGAGAGAAATTAAGTACATGATTTATAGTACCTTCTTGCCTTTCCATAGTTGTTTGATTCTGCTATAACACAAATAAAGTTCAACAAGCTGGTTGGGCTGAAAACTTTTCGGCAAATACATGAAAGGATATTCAATCCACTTAACATATCTCAATTCATTTGAAAGATAATTCAGTCTTCCTGAAAAATGCACATCCGTGTCAAGTATAAGTAATCTAAGATGATCCATATTTGACAATGTTTCCGCAGCCAATGTTTTTATTTCTCTTGGACGTTGACACGTCAAAACTATGGCTTCAACGTTCTTTTCCTGAAGTATATGGCAAAGAAAAAGGAAGAAAATATTAACTTACCTTTTAATATATCTTATATATAGTTTTTATAAAAATAGAAATAAGCTTTATGTTTTCCAACAACCACCTTACCATATTCTCCAACATTACATTGTAGAAATGTTTGGGGAGCCACAACCTGCTCCACTTTCTCAAGTCTTTGGTAGAATTTTCTTGCACAATTTTCATGCCCAACTCTGTTACCAAACTATGCATTTCAATAAACTCGTTACTATTAATGCTTAAAAGTGATTTATCACTGAGAACTCTTAATCTAATATCAGTACAGAATCCGCAACAATTAAGGATATCAGTAACGTATGTCTTTTCTTCTGAATCAAAAAAACAAGCAATATCAAGAAAAATTTCTTTTCCAATTTCTCTAGCCCTTCAAAACTTAATCGTAGCACATCCATAATATCTTTGTTTGGATTTTCTCTCAATCTAGCCAATGCACTTTCCCATTCAAAGATATTTCGATCAAACAAAAAAGAGCCCAATACTTTAATTGCTAGTGGTAGGCCATTAGCATAACTTAGTATGTCAAAAGCCAACTTATCATAACCACTTATAATATGATCAAGTTTGAAAGCTTTTTGACTAAATAATTGAAGAGAGTTAGTCATATTCAAGAGTGGAACTTTGTAGACAGCATCCACTCCATACACTTTCAAGATATGCTCATCTCTAGAAGTTATAATGATTCTACTCCCTGCACCTAACCATTCACGACTCACAGCTAATTTCTCGAGTTGTTCAACTTGATCAACATCGTCGAGAATTATAAGGGATTTTACATGACGTAGCCTATTTCTAGAGTTTGACATAGAATTTGCTTTTGTGCACTCATTAGACCATCATTCCTATAAATTTTGCTTACATCATCAATAAGGCAGTACACAGAAAATTGATGAGAGATTTTGTTGTATAAAGTAGCAGCAAGAGTTGTCTTCCCTATTCCACCCATCCCACAAATTCCTACAACCCGGACATCATCAACCGAGTCTAAATGTAAAAGCTTTTCTAATTCTTCTGTAGGAGAATCCACCCCAACTAAATCTTTTGGAAGACTTGAAAATTGGTAACCTAATAAATTTATAATTTGTTCAATGATCTTTTCAATCTCTGCATATTGTGGCCTGCAAGTTTAAAACAAATAACCAACAACACCAAATCATCACATACCAAAACCAAAACAAAAGGCATGAATACACAACCAAATACCCAAGTTTTCTTTCTTTTGCTTAATTAAAATAGTTTGTCAAGGGCTTTGTAATTAATTAAATTTATGAGTCAAAGCTTTAAAATTTGCAAAATTAAGAGAATCAGTATATATGACACCAATAAGGAAGACTGCTCACTTATGACGCATATCCAACCAGAGAGATTGGCGACTTGTGTAAGAGCTTCCCTCCATCTTTGCACCATCTGAGAGTCATGTTTGAATGTTTCTTCATGTTCAGCAAAGGCTTTTTCATAATTCCCACTTTGCTTTCGCACCTCAGAAGGATCAACATCATACAAAACTGGAAGAACACGTTTTCCATATAGGTGACTGCATTCAAGGATCTTTTCTAAGTCTCGCAAGCACCAAGTTGAAGAAGCGTAGTTGTTGGAGAAGACCACAATGAAAACCTGAGAGGCTTGAATTGCATGAAAGAGTTCGGGTGCTATGGATTCACCTTTTTGAAGCTTAGTGTCATCTCTAAATGCAAAAATGCCTTTTCGTTGAAGGGCAGCAAAAAGATGATCAGTGAAGTTGAAGCGAGTATCTTCACCTCTAAAGGTGACAAACACATCATAATCATTCTTCCTCCTTGGCAATGTTACCAGAGCTGAAGAAGAGTTGTTGCTGCTAGCCATTTAAATCTGCTAAATTGATTATGAATTACTGAATTCGCATAAATTATCAGAAGTGCATCTCAAGTCTTTAAGTCTCAACTATATATATTTATTAAACTTCTTATTATATTGCCATGTGTAATTTAAATAATAATGATGGAAGACTATTGTTGTCGTACAAGGACAAAGCAATTTCATTTTTCAATCCGCACAAAGTATATACCCTACTCATTTGTATTTTAAAAAGCAAAAGATGTTGGTCATAGTAGTTTAGTAGTTTAATATTGATTTTTTTGGTTGAGGGCGTGTTTGAGAGTTTGGAGAGGAGGGCTAACCGAGGAGTAGAGAAAAAGAGAGAGAAATCTTACTCCTTTTTGAAATAGTATTTTTGTAGAAAATAACTGTAACAAATAAATATTTATGATTAATGTTTTTTTATATTTTGAGATTGATATAACAACATATATTGAAGTTTGGGGACTGTCATCTCTATTTCCTCCATTTTACCTGAAGTCCTCCCCTAAACTCCCAAACAAACTCTTAAGGCGGCTGATGTCCTAATCTTTATAAAGCTAAGAGTAAAATCAATATATAAAGTTGGTCAAGTTGACAAGAATTCGCCACAAATTTCATAAGAACTTAGGTTTGAATCTTGTTGCCGATGTGAGGACTTCATTAATGGATAACATGTACATATGCCAACGCGCTCTCTAAGTCTAGAGCCGTTTCCGTTCCTTAAAGTTTAGACGATTTGAGTCTTGGGGGCTCACAAGGATCGGGGAACGTCTCTAGATTCATAAAGTGTGTTGGTACTTACATGTTACCCACCAACAAAGTCCTCATATCGGCAGCAAAATTCAAGGCCTGATCCTTATGAACGTCAGCTGAACTTTATTGATATTGATCTTGATCTTATCAATAAAGATTAGGACACTAGCCGCCCCAAACCAACCTAAATTATATTGATATATTTTAGTACAATTTTTATCATTTTGAATGCAACAGGGATATCAAACTTTGAAACTTTCCAATACAAAGGGTTCTTGAGAATTGAAAAGTTTACGATAGCTTTCAAGTCACAATAATACCCTCTTTTCTTATTCTTCAATGTACAATTTGATGGAGGTACTCACAATCACAAGTTTTATTTTAAACTTTGGCATATTCTAGCCGATTAAGTTCTGTCTGTGTTGTGAAAGTGACTCAAAATTGAAGAAATTGGATTTCTGGATGAGCAAATTCGGTGGCTGAAGAAGCAAAATTGATGGCCGATTTTGCGCAAGAGGAAAAAAGGGAAACGTATTTTCGGGCCTAGATTTGTTCCAATTTTATGAGGGTTACTTTTACTATAAATATAGGTTTTGTATCAGAGTAAGCCTTGAGATAGAGGGGGCTGAAACAAGGGTTTAGAAAGGCAACAGCAAAACTAGGGCTTGTATAGAGTTTGTCTCTTGGCAACAAACACTAGGGTTTGAGGGTTGCGGCTGCTCTCTCACCCAGACTAGGTCAATTTGGACCGAACTGGGTAAACAAATTTCGTGTGTTCTCTCTTCTTTTCTCTCGTTGTTTTCTACTTTTGGCTTATGTTTATAATTGTTTCATACACTTTGTTTTGGTTGCTTGATTATCACTTGATCCACACATCAAGTTTGTTATTGGTGTGATTTTTCATGGAATTCCCAACAGTTTGCAAACAAGTTACATTTAGTGTAGTACATTATATGTACAACCCAAATGTCAAACTGACATAAACAGGGGCGGATCCAGCCCTATGCGAGGGTGTGCACCTGCACACCCTGAATTTCCAGAAATTACACCAGTAATCTATGTTTGTATGCTTTTTGCACACCCTGAGATTTTGCTTTTGCACCCGGACCTAGAGACTGAGAGAAGAGAGTTCATTTGCGGTTACAGAGAAAAAGCAAACTAAAATATAAAGAAATGGCTGATGTGCAACGGCAAGAAAACAAGAACGGCATAGGCTGAAGAACAAGAAATGGGTGGCGGCCACTCAAAACTCTACAAGCTTGCATTATTTAGAATTTTCTATAACCCATTTTGCCATGGGCTCTTTACTATATGGTCAAGTTAATCCGTGGCCCAGTTTCGTTTAAAATGTTAGTTAATTTAGATTAGATAGGAGTAGACAATGGTTTTGACATATTTGGTCAAGTTAATTTAGATAGGAATAGACAATGGTTTTTATTGATATAAACAATATTATATATATAATTATACAAACCTTATAAAAAAATAATAATATAAGTATACAAAGACAACTCTAAAATTAATCGCTACTATCAACTAATTTAATTTTGTGTTTGAGGTTCCGTGAGCATAGCTCAGTTGGTAGGACAATGCATTATTATATACAGGGGTTGGGGTTCGAACCCTGGGCACCCCACTTATTCTAGCCCCTGAGTAAAATGTTCATTATTATTACTATTTTTTATAAAGTATTGTTTAGTGGCATCATTATTAATATTTTTTTTGCTAATAGTTACTATTATTAATAATAATTTTTCATTTCCTAATTTTATTTTTTAAAAAGTTGATTTTAACGATTTTAAAATATAAATTGTGTAAAATGTAATTATAAAGTGTGTTTGCAATTTATATAGTTAGATAACATAAAAAAATTATGTTTGATATTGCAAAGAAAATAATAGTAAATTATTAAGGTGAAATATTCTGCCCTTGGTCCAGGGTCCTGGATACGCCACCGGAAATAAACAAAGAATGTTATTATTATTTCACATATCACTGTTCCTTTTGTTGTAACCTAAAAGATATGAAGGAAATTTCTTTTATGGTGTAAAATACAACAAACAATAAAGATTTTCAAGTTCTAATTAATGGACCCCTGTACAATCCTCTCTGGATCACAAAGTCATCAGGAGGTTGAAACTCTTCCAGCCAAGTCACATCCGAAACTGTAACTCCATCCAACTCAAGATTAACTGCAAGCAAAAATAAGCATTGACAATATAGTATACAAACAATGTTCCAAACCGTTCAATAAGAAGACGCGACAAGAAAATTAAATGAGATTAATTACCTGGAAGATCTTTCCTTTGTGATTGGCGGAAGTAAGTGCAGTGTCTTCCATCCTCTGAAGAGTAAGGTGGAGATAATATGTCAAAGACTGCACAAGGTGTTATGGCCCGTAAACAATGGATGTTTCCTCCATTTGTTGGATAAAGAATTGTTGTTGGACTTGGTGCTGTCATCTCTGTGTCTTTTACAAGCTTTGCAGGTCTAGCTATTAATCACAGATTAACGAAAAATGTGGTTCCATGAGAATGAATTAAAATTATTATTCATTACCAATTAACAACAAAAATATATATTTCCTTAGCAACTAGCGTGATTAGTAAATTTCACGCAATCTCCTTGTGTTGATCATTGGATCAAATTTTACGATCTATTGAGAATGATCTAGTCAAGGGTATTTGAATGAATGCAAAGGAAACAATGATATTGCGGAATAATCAGAAGCAGATTAGGTTTGTTCGCCTACTGATAGATCGACTTCGGGTATTGTAAGGAAACCTTGTAACCTGAAAAAGTAAGAAGCAAAATATGGTTCTCTATCTAGTATAGAACAAAAAAACAAGCTATGGAAATGGTTACTTGTGAACTTATAAGGTTAAATGGTTATTTCGTAAGTTGAAATCTGGCAGTATCGATAAGATGAAATTGTACTTCATGAAACTGCTCTTCACATTGTATCAAACCTAACTTTTTCATGGAAGTAACTGGCATATAGAAATTGGTTTTCACTTCATAAGTGAAAAAGTTTTCTTTAAGGAAATTACTATCGAGTATGCCAACTCTGGCGATTAACGATCAGCTTGCAAATAGTTTAGTTCATTTGTAGGAAGATTGATGCATACATGTGACTTGTATGCACCAACTTGAGGAATTGTTGGAAAGTATCTCCTATTTAATCTCTAAATTATTGAATGTCAAAATCTTTTTTTTAATCTGTAGCAAACGGGTCATAATCTATTTAATGGTGTATACAATCCATTTTTAGAGTTGGCGTATCACTAGTTTGCTTAGTTTTCTTATTTATGTAGTTTTTATTTTTAATACTAAATTGGAAAATCTTGTATATATAAAATTGATTATGATGAGGAATTCCTCAAACAATTCAACAAATATTGGATTTAGCAACATTAAAATATAAAAAGCCATAGAAAACAGACCTCCAGATGAATAGATGAAGCCAGGTACATCAATCCAATCATAGGATCTAACATATAACGAACCATATATGAGCTTGCTCAGCACTGTCATGCTGGGATGATTATGGAGAGGAATGATAGACGACGGAGGCATGCAAAAAATCCCTATCTGAAAATGATGAATTAAAGAATTATAAATCAAACTTCAGCCTTTAAAGCCAATCTGAGGCCCAATTAATTAAAAAATTGCAGATTGAAAATGATTTACAGTTTCGAGATTTCACTTACAGAAAAGGAGTCACATTCATGTAAATGCAAGTATTTGATAGGCGGCAAAGAATGATGGCTCCCATTTTGTTCAAGCACTGGACGAGACCAATTTCGAACCACTTGTGCCTCTTGTTCAAGACCTACATCCGATGGCTTGATTCTATCTATACACAACATTAAATTGAGTTATTAAGAAAGTATCAGTTGGGCATAAAAACTATTGAGTCACAAGATCAAAATTCATCTAACATAGAAAATCATGAATTTCGTATGCAGTCCCAATTTTCATTCAGTGCACCACACATACTGTGAAGTTGAAGTTGAGAATAAATATATGAACTTATAATGGTAAATAATAAACATACCTAACTTCTCCCGAACTTTTTTGACCCCTTCTTCTGACACAGGTCCATCAGGTGAAAAGTATGCTTTGCACAGCCTATAAAGCCTCTGTACATAATATGGCATGTTGTAAACTTGGGATTAACTTGTCTACTCAGACTAAATCCTTATATATGGTCAACGAGATGATAACGCCTTGTGAGTCGCTTATCGATTGCAAATTTGCAATAGGCACTTGATATCTAATTTAACAACCACTGTATTTTAGCCTCGGAATCAAACCAACGGTAATGAATCTGCATGTTTCTATCTAATTAATTCACAGACCTATATATGGAACAACAAAAATCAATAACATAACCAAAAATAGCAAAGTGCAAAGACTAACTCGATATATAAACTCATTTGGGACGCCAATATCATCAATTGCATTTTTCCTATGGTCTCTATATACCATACCCACTCACTGAAAAAATAATCGTGTTTATATTGAAATTAAGTAAACTCCACAAGCTTTCCATGATAAAAACCAAAGCTCTAGTTGGGTAAACAATTTAATTAAGCGTTTATCACATACATGTTCATGTATTAGTTATTTCTGCAATAACAGATAAAATAAAGTCAAATTGTTTTCATATAAGTTATAAGCCATTTTTATAACCTATAATAGAGAACTTGTAGAAATAAGTTGAAAACAACTTATGAACATGTCATAAGGATTTTCGGTAAGTTCTCTCAAGCACATGATATGCTTATGTCAATAGATAAATTGAAATGAGTCAATTCAAATAGACTACAAATCTATTAATTCTTCAATCATTTCCACTTAACAAAACAAACTCATTCAAGAATATAATGTAACATCTCATGAGCTAAACACACTCACTTTTTTTCATTTCTCTCAAAAATGGCACAAGCTTTGTCAATTAAACCAAATAAGTGTTCATTGTTTAAAAATAGAAGCTGACCCAACAAAAGGGATAACCTAAAAAGTATGAAAACTCCTTGAAATTATGGTTGGCCTAATACAGCCCCACAAAAACAACTTGTGAGAATTGTCCTCACTTATAAACACGTTGTCGGACCATGAGATTAAAATAGAGAAGACCAAAAAATGGAAGGAAAAAAGTGTGTGGAACATGCATAGCATGGTACCTGAGAGAGAGAGAGACTAGTGATCGAAGGAAGAGAATATTCTAAATCACGATGGTGTAGTTGAAGAATAATAATGGGTTGAAGAAACTCAAGAGTGTGCATATAAAGAGCAAATGAAGTAGGAACAAGAACATTGTTGAAAACAAAATAGTTCAACAAAGATCTTATAGACACGTCATCACTGTTTTTTTAAAATAAAAATAATATTTAAAAAATTGAAACTTGTTTTTGTTTTTTCAGCTTTTCTATGGATTATAGGGACGTTTTGAACACAAGGTTACCCAACAAGTGCTTTTTCACCGCTGTTAAAATTTGACATCGTTGATTTTGACTTGCTGAAGATGAATACAAATGTTATTGGGTAAATTTCATTTTCTTGAGATATTGTAATCTTTAAATTATTATTACTCTATTATTATTCGAGAAAGTATTTTATTTTGTTTAGTTTTAATGCTAAAGGGTAGTTCAAAGATAATTTTGTCTTTTTATAACTCCCAAACATTATTTATAATTAGTTTTGGATCTTATTGTCCACTTAAAATTGATTATTATAGATGAACCAACAGGAGACTAAAACTTTGTTAGCTAGTCTTTGCACTCTTGCTCACTCCTCGCTACAGCGGTTTGTGTAACTCTTCGTTATAGAGTGTGATTAATACTACGTCTTCCTTATTATAAAAATAAGGGAAATGATAACTTACGTTTAAAGGTAGTTAAAAACTAAAGATAGAATATTTTATAGGAAATTGTGCATTCATGTTTTAGAAATTTAAAATCTTATTTTTTTTCAAAATAAAATTTATGTTTTAATTTCATTTTAAGCTTCATAAGATGCAAGTTAGCATGACCCTAAAAATATTTAGATTAGAAAATATATATACAAATAATTCAAATGGTTAATGAGTTTTATCAAAAGACAAATTATTTAAGAGTATCTTACTTTGATTACTATACGAAATCATATTTTAGTCAAATTTAAAAAATTTCTTGATTGAACTCCAGATTATTATAGTACATTTATATAAGAATCAGAGTGTTACCCCAAGAAAAAGTTTAATGAATATGTATGATCTTTTTAAATTACTTAGTTTTATTATGATACCAAAAATCTCATAATCAATTATGGGTGCAATCATTTATATCGTCCGTCATTGGCCTACTATACCAAAGAGTTTTGTCATATAAAAAAGGAATATAGTTCTTAATTTAAAATGATTTTTTTAGTTATAAAAAACTAAAGAAAATTATGGATTTGAAGAAATAGTGAAATTAAGAGTCATAGGTAAGTTTTTTAAAAAAAAAGAATCATAGGTAAAAGAACTAAGAAGAAAATACACCCAAACTTAATCCTTTTAATAAATATAGCTTTATCGACCAAAGTATTATTAAAGGGTATTATTATTATTATTTTAATCTTTCATTATTTGCATGTTTGGTTTCACTTTTAAAGAGATTATAATTGATTTTGGAGGTGTAAAATTAGTTATGATATGTTTGATTGTTGGTGAGTAGAATTTATTCTGCATGAAACTAATATTTGTAGCTTTTCATTCTAAAATTGATTTTCATACGCATATTTATAGTTCAACTCATTTTTACATTAATGTAACCAAAAACAAATCACTTTTAATCAAAATCACTTATTACCAAAATCAAGGTGGGATTGAGTGGGGAGGATGTCCATAGGCGGAAGTCGTTGTTTGGAGAGTTATGGAGATTGTTAAAGGCAAAGGATGTTAATATGGTGCAAAGGGCGAGATCTAGATGGCTCACGAATGGAGATGCAAACTCTAAGTATTTCCATAAATGTGTGAAATTAAGACACAACCGGAATTCTATTAAGGCGTTAAAGGTTGGGGAGGAATGGGTGCAATCACCTATGGATGTTAGGAGAGTGGTGGTGGTTTTCTTTACTAATCATGTAGCGGCTTCGGAGTGGGAGTGCCCTAAGCTTGATGGTGTGCCTTTTGAGATGGTGGGAGAGGAAGACAATGTTAGGTTGGTGGCTCCTTTTTCAATTGAGGAAATTGAAGGGGTGATGGAGGAATGTGATGGGGATAATAGCCCAGGCCTGGATGGGTTTAATTTTGTTTTTGTTAAGAAGTTTTGGTACTTGATCAAGGGTGAGATTAGAATTATGTTTGATCAATTTCACGGTAATGACAAGCTTCCCAAGGCTATGTTGGCCTACTTTGTAGCTTTGATTCCCATAATTAATTTGCCAATGGAATTGAAAGATTATCGCCTGATATCTTTACTAGGGTGTCTTTATAAACTCTTAGCGAAGGTCCTAGCTAAGAGGTTGGCACGGGTGATGAGTCTGATTATCTCTCAAAATCAATCGGCATTTTTAAAAGGGATGGATTTGGCGGATGGGGTTTTGGTGATAAATGAAATTGTTGATTTTGCAAAGAAGTCAAATTTGGAGTGCTTGATTCTTAAGGTGGACTTTGAGAAGGCTTATGACTCGGTGGATTTTGGATTTTTGGTGTATATGATGAGGAGGGTGGGGTTTAAGTGATAAGTCGATAGCTTGGATGAAGGCGTGTGTGTGCGAGGGGGAGTATGTCTATTCTAGTGAAAGGGAGCCCTACGGAGGATATTAATATTTAAAGAGGTTTAAAACAAGGGGATCCGCTAGCACCTTTCCTCTTCCTCTTGGTGGCGGAGGGTTTTAGTGGTTTAATGAGGAATGCGGTAACTTTAAATCTCTTTGAGGGTTTCAAGGTGAAGGAGGATGGTAAGGTCTATTCTCATATACAATATGCCAACGATACTCTATGTGTGGGGAAAGCAACAGTGGAAATTTGTGGACTTTGAAAGCTTTGCTTAGAGGATTTGAGATGGCACCAGGTTAAAAGTCAACTTCTTCAAGAGTTGTTTGATGGGGATAAATGTAGAGCCGGAGTTTATGGAGATGGCGTGCAATTTCTTAAATTGTGCTCAAGGTTCCTTTTCGTTTAAGTATTTGGGGTTGCCGGTGGGAGGTAATCCGGGTAGAGCTACAACTTGGGAGCCTTTATTAGATCAATTCTCAAAGAAGTTGTGCTCTTGGGGAAATAAATACCTTAGCTTTGGCGGTAGAATTGTTCTCCTAATTTCCGTCTTGAATGCCTTACCTATTTTCTATCTTTCTTTCTTCAAAATGCCGGTTTGTGTGGCAAAGAAGATAGTTAGAATCCAAAGGGAGTTTCTTTGGGGAGGAACGAAGGATGGTAGGAAAATTAATTGGGTTAGTTGGAAGGTTGTGTGTCAACCGAAAGATATTGGCAGTCTTGGGGTTAGGGAGGTGAGAGTGGTTAACTTGAGTCTTCTTGCGAAATGGAGATGGCGGCTATTGAATTCAAATAATGCCCTTTGGAAGGATATTCTAGTGGAGAGATATGGTCCCAAGGTGGTGAGTTGTTGGAGGAAGGGAACGGAGGGTGGCCGAGTAATGCTTCAAAGTGGTGGAAAGACTTGGTGTCGCTTGCAAAAGGTGATAATGGTGATTGGTTTAACGAGGAGGTGGTGAGAAAAGTGGGGATGGGGCCAATACAAGTTTTTGGAAGACAGTGTGGAGAGGGGATATGCCTTTTAATGTTAAATATCATAGGCTTTTTTCAATTTCGTTGAATCAAGATGATACAGTGCAAGACTTGTGGACGCCAAATCCAAAGAAGGGGAGTGGTCCTTTAATTGGAGACGTCATTTGTTTGTATGGGAGAACAATCTTCTATTGGAGTTATTGGCGGATTTGGAAGGTTTTGTGTGTACCAATGAGGAGGATAGGTGGAGATGGATTTTGGAGGAGGATGGTAACTTTTCGGTAAAGTCTATGTACTTGAAGTTGGAGGGGAGGGAGATTGGGGAGGGTGCTCGTCCAGATGGGGAGAGAAGAGTGTTTCATCAAATTTGGAAGTCCGGAGCTCCTTCAAAGGTGGTAGCTTTCGTTTGGAAGGCTCTTTTAGATCGCATTTTGACGCGTACTAATTTGGAAAAAAGGAATTGTCTACCTAATGATATTGGCAATAATTGTGTTTGGTGTGTGGAGGTAGCGGAGACCTCCTCGCTTCTCTTCCTTCATTGTGATATGGCTAGGAATGTTTGGTTGAATTTGATGTTGTGGCTAGACTTGAATTTTGTAATGCCACTGAACTTATTTCATCATTGGGAGTGTTGGAGTGGGGGGCCTATTAATAAGAAAATCCGGAAGGGATTGTGTATGATATGGGAGGTGGTGATTTGGGTGATTTGGAAAGCGAGAAATGACCGGATTTTTAATAATGAAAATGCTAGGTGGGATGAGTTGGTGGAAGAGGTAAAGGTGACGTCTTGGAGGTGGTTTTTAAGTAGATTTAATAGTCCGGTGTGTTTGTTTTATGAATGGAGTTGGTGCCTACGAGATTGTTTGTTGAGGTAAGGCGTGTTTTTCTCTGTGTGTGATGCGTTGTTCGGGCTGCAGAGACTGTTTTTTGGCCTGACAGTGGAGCTACTGTCATGACATATAGCAGCAGTTAGCTGCTGTTTTTTCTGTTCAGCTGCTGTTTTTGGCACATTACAGCTATTGTTTTTGTTTCTTTGGTTGCCTTGCTCGCTGTTAGGTGGTTCCGCAGGCAGTGGCATGGCTATGGGCTTGAGTTTTGGTCCTTGTTATTGGATTTCAGTGTCATAGCTTACGCTATAATGTTTTGGTTTTTGTTGTGTGGTTGCTGCTCCTTTTGTTTTGGTTGCGGTTTTGCTTTTTTCCGTTGGAGGTGGGTGGATGTTACGTTTATAGGCGGCATCTTTGTTTATTGCTTTTCACTGCCTCTTCGCGTCTTGCGAGAGTTTCGATATATTTAATAATATTTTGCCGATTAAAAAAAAAATTATACATAATAAATTTTATCAAAATCAATTATCCCCACAGTAGAATCAAACATACGTTATGATTATAAAGACATATTAATTATTTTCATCTTAAATTGATAAATGAGAGTGCGTATGACATGAATATTTTATTGTAAAAGCATAAGAAAAAATAAACAATAATGATCACATACACTCACTTTGTGTACAACCACATGACACGTAAATTATCTTGTTTAAGAATATGGTGTTAATTCAATTAAGTGAGTAAATAGATAAATTGTGGACTTCGAGCTTTGCCAACGATTTTCGATGAAGGTAAATGTATATCTTTGTTATAAGTGTAATTTATTTAGTGCTTAGTTGGTAGATGTGTTGCATAATATATGCAAGAGTTTCAACTCCAACATTTCATTTATTCATTTTTAAGAAGTGAATTTTTAGTTATAATGAGTGACAAAACCCTTCCACAAAAATAAGTTAAATAAGAAGAAACCTCTTATTTTAAAATGTTTTGGTTTAGAGTGTTTAGAATAAATAATAAAGTCTCTTTTAACTTAGTCAAAGTATGAGATTGATTCTAGTTTTTCACATACAATAACATTAAAACTCAAATTTTTTTTTTCTCCCTAAAAAAAGTTTTAATTTGTAAATAAATACCTATAAAAAAAATAAAAATAATGTAAATAAAATTTCAATATGAATCGCATACGTTTATCTTTTTCGTCATTGATTTTCCATTTACACCTTCATTGAGCTACGAACCCTACACAGACACAGAAACACACATAACCAAAGAGATAACCATGTCAGGTCTAGGCCATATTTCTCAAGATTGGGAACCAGTCGTCATCCGTAAGAAAGCCCCCAACGCCGCCGCCAAGAAAGATGAGAAAGCCGTCAACGCCGCTCGCCGTGCCGGCGCTGATATTGACACCGTCAAGAAACGTTCGCTCCTAATCCCTAAAACTAATTAATTATTTTTTTTAACTCTTGGATCTAAACGTATGATTGTTATAGTTGGCTATGATGATTTTGTTTTGTTGAAGCAGATTTAATTTGAAAAATTAAATCTTTTAAATTGTTTGATGAAAATAAATTTGGTTTTGGTGATTATTTAGTATTTGGGTACTTTAAACAATAGCTAAATTTTAATATATTGATTTTGGTTTTGTGATTTTTTATGGTAATTGTTGTTGTGTTTACAGATAATGCTGCAACAAACAAAGCTGCATCTAGCAGCACTTCATTGAATACTAAGAGGCTGGATGAGGATACTGAGAATCTAGCTCGTGAGTATTGCTTGCACGTGTAGATAGATACACTAGTTTGTTGTTTATTTGTTTTTTTAGCCATTGAAAGCATGGTAGTCAAATCGGTATCCTGTATCCTTCGACCACTTTTTAAAATTGTGTATCTTATCGTTTCGTGTATTGTAAGATGCATTAACAGGAAGGAAAAAAATATGACTTAAAATATCATATATAAACTCCAAAGTACTTCAAATTATCATATATAAACTTCAAGATACTTCAAAACTCAAGTCATAAACAAAAATAAATAACATAAAGCATTCTTAATTCAATCAAAATCAAACATAACTCCTTGATAACCAGAAGGTTTTAGACCCTTACAATATTCACCAACAGGGTGTTTTTGAATACAGAGTAAGATACGTATCGCTGAAAGGTGTTTTCGTATGCATCGTAGGATACTTACTACATTGATTGAAAGAACCTCGGTGTCGATTTTTGAGTGAGCAGTTTTATATGGTGAGAATGATGAGGTTAATTGTCTAGACAGTTTTCCTGCTACTTAAGTATTTTCCAATACAAAATTTTGCTTGGAACATGTGGTTTGGTAGTCATGGTTTTGTCTACTGACTCTTGCAACTGGACTGAAACGCAGTTATATACTAGAGTGTGTAGGTTGAATTGAAGAATATATTGAGCTTTAGGCAATAGGCACTGCTAACTTTTGGAGTATCTAGAAGTGCTGCTATACATTTTGAATTCATGATGTTTTGGTAGTATTTTTGTTTGTTGTTTGATTTTACCAGTCAAATTTAAGCTGTAGAAGTACATGTTGTTTTAGGGGAAGGCCTAGAAAAACTATAAGGGAAACTATTAGGAAAGATTTAGAGATTAATGAGTTGGATCCAAATATGGTTTATTATGATAGAACATTACGGCGTAATTTGGTCCATGTAGCCGACCCCACTTAGTGGGATAAAACATAGTTGTTGTTCTTGTTGTTTGATTTTACCGCTCAAATTTGAGTTGTAGAAAGTCCATGTTGATTTTTAGTCCAAGCACAACTCAAAAAATGTTTGCATAGCTTGGACATCAGAGTGTGATAATGATCTAATGTCCTCTTGTAGGAATTGACAGATTTCATGAATTACGATATGATTCAAACTCAATAACGAAGAACAATTTTTTATTTTTCTGCAAAGTTATTTCTGCTTCTTATGCAGCTTCTAAGTTGAATTATTGTATTAGATTTCAAAATCAAAACGTGGGTCAAGTTCTGGATCATGCAGAAAACACGACTAAAATAGGGCAGAACTATAGTACACTCAAGGAGAAATAAAAAAAAACAGGGCAGAACTATAGTAGTTATATGTTATCACAGACAGTTATGTAGCCACTGTTTAGCATTTACTTAATTGTTTGTAGGGCAGAGTTATAGGGTGGATTTGAATGGTTTCTGAACTCTCAATTTCTCTTTTATGCAAACATTAAAAACTGTTTTCTCAAAGGAAAGCCTTGGCTCTAAGGCTTGTATTGGAAGTCCACCTAGCGGATTTATGCATTGTGAACTGTGTGTAGAATTCAATACAATTTCTATTTATAAACCCCATCAGATTATATAATTTGAAATTCATTTGTGCCCCATTATGTGATCGCTCTCTCTTTCTTGCTGTGTGTGTAATTATGGATAATAAAGATTGATTTTACTTAAAGCTAGTCTTGACTGTCCTTGTAAAATTGAATGGTTAGCATTAGTTCCTTCAAGTCTTTGTTGCCACTTGATATTCTCCGTAATTTATATGTGTTGGGTTATTATTAATTTTATTTTTTTTGGTAGATAGACGAAATGGCAAAGCCATTATAAACTCACACACACAAGTGGAGGTACCGGGGTTCGAACCCCGGTCATGACATCCGGCCTAACAATTTCGGCATTTTGCCAGTTGAGCTAGGACTTCTGGATGAAAATTCAAATTTAGGGTGTTGAACTAGGGACACGAGACCAAAAATTAAAATTAAAAAAGAGGTTTTGAGTCTGTCAGACAACCGTATGACCATCCTGGTCAGTTGAACTAGGCCGGGAACGATCATCTACAGCTGAAGATGATGCAAACATATTATTCTTAACTCATGCTTGATGAGATGTTGCACTGTCTGGGTTTCAAAATCATTACTTCGGCTATGATCTAAATTTTCTCTTGGCTTCATTGGCATAAAACATTGTTGAACCTGAATGTTCAGTTTCTTTATTTGTTCTCTTACTGATTGTGCACACAGCATGCTTTGGAATTTGGATTTATGTAATGTAACAGCATATCATGCTTAATAGATAGAGGAACTATGTCCAGCATTATATTTTTTATACCAAAATTAAAGCATCTGGTGCATTTTTCCTCCACATCTGTTGACAATCACACGACTGGAATTTTGTATGCAGATGATCGTGTACCAACTGAACTCAAGAAGGCTATAATGCAAGCTAGGATGGACAAAAAGCTTACTCAGTCTCAGCTTGCTCAAGTATTCTCTCCCCCCAACATCAGTCTCTTTATGTTCTTTATTAGTAGTTACATGTTATCAATAACAAACATGGTTACTTACAGATCATCAATGAGAAGCCTCAAGTGATCCAAGAGTATGAGTCAGGGAAAGCAATTCCAAACCAGCAGATAATTAGCAAGTTGGAGAGAGCCCTTGGAGCTAAATTGCGTGGCAAGAAATGAAGACCTAATTTCATGATTGTGCGCTGGGTTTGCATGTCACTCTTGAGGCGTTGTCATGTTTGTCCTTGCTCGCTAAGTGTGTATATGTAAAACATATAAATGGTTCTGAGCCGTGATTTTCACCTGTTGTTCGAATAAGCGAAATTTCATTTTCAGTATGAACCCTCCTTTCAAGTGATTTTCAAGGTATGATTGCTTCATAGAGAAAGTGAGTGCTGTGTTTATCTTGGTTCATTGGCCTGGTTTGCAGGGGACCCAATTAATTGTTGAACACCAATGGACTTAGAATACTAAGTTTGAAATTTGTAACTTACTATTACTTGATTTGCAGAGTACTCGTTATCTACAGTTTTAAGCTTTAACACTCCATTTGTCGAAAAAACAAGGTTTAACATTCCATGAACCACCATCACCATCACTGTGGCTTTTAGAAGGGGGTGAAGATGACGAAAGCATATTGTTCTTTGAATTTATCATTTTAAACTTTTATGCTAAAATACCAATTAAGCTATAAAAAAGAGTTTTGCGTAACCATCTATTATCTTTATAGATTGAAGTTAAATGCCAATTAGGCTAATATCAAGAAAGAAGAACTTCACAAATTTTTTGGTGTGCATAAGAAACATTAACAAATGCTTGATAGCAGAACCATTGAAAAGAAAATGATGATGATTCTTTGATGCCGTTATAAATGGAAATGAAACTCCTTTATTTCTTGACCATTTGATGTTAGTTATGCTTTCACCCACAATTAGACTTCCATGAGAGCAATTAACTAATGTAACTAACTAGTGTGACTGACTGGTATAACTAACTTTTAAATCTTTAGTTGGATAATAATGAATTGTTTGTTTGTCTATAAGTTCGAACCAAACTTGCAAGCACATAAAGCATTTCCAATTATTTCCATTACCAAAGGTTTGGTTATAAAATATAAACACTCTAAAAGTTATAGAACCAGGCAATGTGAAATACTCATAGATTGAAACATAAAAGACAATACAATTTTAAATTATTCAGAGAAAAGGGCAAAATATCATTCATTAATTGTTGAAATAGAGTAACAAACAACACAAATGACAATACAATATTATACAGCATGGATTGTTTCTTTATAGGCACAGACAAAGTTAATACTCTTCAGGAACAGGCAGGTCCTCCTTCTCTGGTGCATCAACCCATTCCCCATCCTCCCTACGCACCATACCTTTATTCGTCGCAATCCACCATGACGCTGGCACGTGACACTCTTCCTTCAAGTAATCACAAGACTTATTCACTAAAGCCAAACTCCTCTTCACCTTCACCTCAAACTCTCCATCACTTCCATTCCAACCAGCCACAATATGCAACATAGCTTGTAAATTATGCCAATCACTCGGATTCTTCGAGTCTTTCAAACTTGTCGACTTTCTTGTATCAATCACCAACTCTGTCCCTGTATACTCATACCCCAATAACTTCCCTGGATAATGTGGTATAAGATCAATCACATTCCTCACATGTAAAACCTTCAAATTTTGAAACTTTTTGAACCTATCATTGAAAGCTTTGTTCCCAACTTGTGGGGACCCAAACACAAATGCAGCAACGGGAACGTCTGTTACACCATTCTCCACCAAATCAAAAGCACTCACAATTGACAAACTTGCACCTAGACTATGTCCTACTAATACCACACTTGGATTTTCATTCTTGTATTTGTTCAACAAACTTTTTACTATGTTTAGAACCTGTGTTCTCACGCTTGTTTTTGTGAAAGGTGATTTTGGGTCGTCTGAGGTGTAGATTGTCAGCCAGCCCTTCATTATTTTTGGGACACTCTTGCCATCCTCATCGTCACTGCTGCTGCTACCGTCATCTGTTGCACACAAAAAAAATTACATTCTAATTTAATTCAGTTAAAGTACATTTATGTAAACTCAATTCATTTGAAATTCTTTTTTTTTTTTTATATCTTATGCATATTTACTTTATATATGTTTATGTAAACTCAGTTCATACAACCTATAGATTTCATGTTTCTAAATCTTATACAAACTCACCCGGACTCAGTTTAAGTATGTTTATGTAAGATCTAAAAATGAACATGGAGTTAAGGATAATTAATATCAAAACTTATAGTAAAGAATTGAGTACCCTTATTATTGTTGTTTGGGAGGTTGAACTCACGAAGACTTTTAGCACTCAACAAACCAGAAGCAGATTCAGGAGCAGCACCGAACACGTTAATCCATTCAAGGTCCCTAGTAGTACCACGCCACACAACATATATTTCACGACGACCCAACTCTCTACTCCGTTCATCGGAACTAACAGCGATGTAACCAATCCAGTTAGACTCACGGTCCCAACTCTCACGTGAAAGTGAGTGAAGTATAAAAGCTTCAGGAACAGAAACACGTGCAGTAGCATAAAGGAAAGACACAACGGTGTAGTGTGTAGGGTTTTCAAGCATGACTTTGTTGAAGAATGAGGTTTTGCCATAACGGCTTGAGCCGCAGTAGATAGAGTTTTGGTCGTTGTTGAAAGAGTCGTAGGTTGTTTGTATGAAGTCACCACAACGGAGGATGAGGTTGCGGAGGTTGAGGTCTAGTGGGTTTAATAAGGTTTCCCAGTTGTTGTTGCCTAAGAGTTGGTTCCATGTTTCTTGGTTTATTGTTGTTGTTGATGTTGGTGGTGTTGTTGTTGATGATGTTTCTGTGTCTGTTGCCATGTCTAAGGGAGTTTTTTTGTGTGCTATTCCCATGTTAAAGGTACTGAGTGTGTGTGTTTTTGTGGAGTGGATATATATTGTGAGGGGTTGATGAGGGGAGGGAAGTTTGTGGTGAGAACTGAGAACTATAAGAGAAAGAATCCAAGAGAAATGAGATGAGATATAGAGAAAGAACCCAAGTTGTGAAATGTGTTATCTTTTTTCTTGTTGTGAATGGAAAAGGAAAGTAGTGTGATGGTTGACCCACCCACCATTATTTGGTCATGTCCTGTCTGCCAATTAATTGGAGATATTTATTTTCATTTTGTGGATTTTTTAGTGTTATCATAATGAGCAGTTTAATTTCGTTATTGTCAAAAACAATGTTTGAAATGAGACAAATCTTAGAAAAGAACTTCATTGTACTATACCATATCTTTATTATATTCTAAAAGAATTTATCCATGTAGATATATAGGAATATGTAACATCTTTATCGATTTTTTGTTACTATTATTATCATTATCAAGTGGACATGGTACTCTTCAATTATGGCTCATCAAGGAAAAGGATGGTATACCCTACAGTGGGATAACTAAGAAAACTTTGGATTCTCTTGGAATTCAACAATGAAATTAGGCTTACTGAGCCAACAAAAATGAATGGATTATGCTAGAAATCCAGGAAAATTCAATGGTGATTCTCTCTCTCACACACAACTCTATCAAGTTTCTCAATACACAATGAAAATCTTTTGAATAATATTAGAGAAAATAACAAAATGATAAAGAGAAAAGGAGAAGAGAATGCAAATATATTTCTATGCTAGTTCACAATAAATGTTATGTTGCATCTAATTCTCTCTTTATCAAGTGTCAAACAAGTACTCGTTACTTCGCCTCTTGAGACTTCTCAAATATTTTTTAATTTAGCTCTTCGTACTTTTCAAGTATACTTTACTCTGCCTCTCAGACTTTTTAAGTATTCTTTACTCTGTCTTTTTAGGTTTCTCATGTATTCTTTACTCTGTCTCTTCATGTATTCTTTACAAGTATTCCTTACTGTGTCTCTGCAGACCTTCTCTATTAAACATCTTCAAGTCTTCTCAACACTTCCGACTACTCCCTTGTTGAAAAACTAAGTATTGTCTCTAGAGACATCTCTCTAAAATAAAGATTGTTGTCACTACAAAGCTACAATACAAGGATTTGAGTTTGTGTCTGAGTTGACATAAATTCATTTTAGGATTCTAGCTCTCATTAGAGAGGATATTGCAATTTCCATCATATATCAATTCAAGTATTTACTACTCTTCACAAAGTTAACTACATGAAATGCTTGGATGATTTACAACAAGACCTAAATGACACTCAGCAGAGAGGATTTGCAATTAAACCTATCTTGTTCGACACTTTTTCAAAATATACACTTTTTGAGTATTGAACATGCATTTTCTTTCTTTTCTTCTTTTCCTCTTTTGTTGTAACTATAGTTCATATGAGCACATAGTCACATTTCATCAGCCATTTGAAACTTACATTGCTCTAAGTAGTCAACTTTATGAAGTGTGGATATTTGTCCTACTGCTTTGTTTTCCTCATCATCTCTCCTTTATGGACGTTCTTCAGAATCTTCAGTTCGACATAGTCAACTTTATTGCTTGAAATTAAGTTTCTTATATAGTCCTGAAGATACAATGATTGAGAAAAAAGTTGTGGTATAAAGAGTTGTTGTGATTGTACAAGGAGCCGTTGAGATTAAAGGCGGTATAGAGTGTAAGTAAATTGCATCATATTACTAATGTTGAGGCAAAATCCCTAATTAATTTTAAAGATAATAAACCAATATGATTAAAGAATTAATGGACTTTGATTAATTCCTTGGTATTTAACTTGTGCTCTTGAGTGTTTTACTAAGACAGGAACA
>Ga0228711_1000428_pt1 | contig 50413 bp, 30 predicted proteins | sample MedpolnodulmetaG_2_FD_177996 | JGI IMG/M metagenome (GOLD analysis project Ga0228711, IMG submission 177996) | Root nodule microbial communities from Medicago polymorpha collected in Santa Monica, California, United States - brown nodules | ecosystem: Host-associated > Plants > Roots > Nodule... | reverse complement strand
GAAGAAGAAGAAGAAGAAGAAGAAGAAGAAGAAGAAGAAGAAGAAGAAGAAGAAGAAGAAGAAGAAGAAGAAGAAGAAGAAGAAGAAGAAGAAGAAGAAGAAAGAAAGAAAAGAAAAAGAAAAGGAAAAAGAAAGAAAAGAAACCTATGTAAGGCGACGGTTGATGGTGGTCCAAGGGACCACCAACAATGCAGCCATACCCAAGATTACGACCACAATCCTTCTCCTCGACACGCGCACGCGCCACCTTCTCCTAACTGGTATAAGAAAGCTCATAACTGAGGGCACGCGCACGCACCACCTTCTCCTAGCTGGTACAAGAAAATGCTCCACCAGAATTCTCACATCATCTGTCATTTGGTTACGCATGTTTTGAACAACCAGTATAATATATCATATCATATCAGAGTTTTTTTTTTTTAAGAAATGATATTTGAACAACCATTTTATAACAATTTTCTCTGTGGGGGTCTTATAAATAAGAATTAAGTGAGTATAATACATCATATCATGTGAGATTTTTGTTAAGAAATGATATTTGAATAACCATTTTATAACAACTTTCTCTTTCATACTCACAATATATTATCATTCTCTCTCTTCGATCTCCGAATATTTTCAATTTTTAAATTTTGCTTACTTGCATTATACAAATTCACCTGTATATGTCGCAAAACTCACATATTCACTTCTATATACAATTTTTTAATTCAATTTAATTGATTTGTCCTATATGCAAATTGATTTATCCCAATCTACAAATTAACTTTCAGCAACGTTCATGTAATCAAATTCAATTGGCTATGCGTTCAAGATGATTTAATTAGATTGGAGTATTAATTTAATTTTGTTTAGCTATGATTGTGGGGAGAAGAAGATGAAAAGGGAAATGTGTTTATGAGAATTTTTATAATAAAGTGAGGTATATATGTGATTTTTTAATGTCAACCATTTATTTTTGATCTAATGGTTGATGATCATTCTCATCATCCTCATATAAGATAGTCATTCTCATTGTATACATCCTCTATATATATATATATTGTTTTGGTTTTTGTGCAAGACTTAAATTTATTTATATATTTTAGTTGTCCATAAAATGATCGTTTAAATAACATTTTTTTTAATTATATTTATATTATGTTATTGAGAGTTCTATCATCACATTTTCATTACATCATGTTATTTTTACATTCTCTAAAACAAATTTTCCAATTCATTATAATTTATTAGTCAGAGTTTATGAGTTCCACCAAATCATATGAGTCTCACCCAAATTTGATGGGACACATCATGTTGGCCTCACACAGATTTTGTGGAACCCATATGAATTTTTACAAATACTTTAAATTAAAGTGTGTTATAAAATGTACTATTAGCATTATTTTATGTACTATTACCACAATTTCTTTTATATAAATTAAATATTCATTTATAGTTAGTATTGTTAGCTCTGCTTTCCTAATTGACAAATTGGGTTTGTTTAAGTCTTTTTAACAATATAATTGATATTATGGGCCCCTTTGCTTTGGATTTTTTTTAAAAAAAATCTATTTTTTAACTAAAAAATCACTTTTTTAATTTTTGTTGTGTTTGTTTTAGATTTTTAAGAAATCCATTTTGCTAAAAAAATCATTTTTAACTTCAAAATGAAAATCTATTTCAAGTAGCTTTTCCAAAATCTTTTTTTTTTATTCTCTAAATACAAGGAACTCAAAAAAAGATTTTTAAGATAGTAAACAAACAGAAATAGCTTTAGATTTTTTTAAAAAATTTCTAAAAAAAAACTCTAGATTCTTTTAACTCAAAATCTATTTTTTTTTTTAAAAGTTGAAACAAACTCACCTATATCTAAACATGACTTTTGTTTTGAGACTCTCGTTGAATTTGATAGTTTTGCATATTTTGGCGATGGCTAGAATGCATTGTGTTTATAATGTCTTTCTATTGTTGAGAGACATCAATTACAAAGATCAATAGGATACTTATAGTGCACCGTTAAGGTCGGATTTTTTTCCATTTCATTCTCTCCTTCTTTCCCACTCTCAATTTCACGCGTTTGAGATTTTGAGTGAATCTTGTGTTTATAAATTAAGGTACGAATAAGCTGTTTTAAGAGATAATAGTTACAAGAGGGTCGTAACACAATTTATTGTCCTAAAATATGTATCCTAAAATGCGTTCTTGTTGTACCCGTATGCATAACTCAGTTAACATAGACAATGCATTGTTATATGCAGTGTATCTTGATATGTATATGGTGACTGAGAATTGGATATAGAAGAACGTTGTGCATTACCGAGAAGTAACATAAATTAATCACACATTGCTTCCTGAGAGGGAAGCGCGTGAAGTCACGCCTGAAAGAAAAACATAATAAAGAATAAAAAAAAAGAAGGAAAGAAAAAAAAAAGAAAGAATAAAGAAAGAAGACACTGATTGATGGTGGTCCAAGGAACCACCACCAATGCAGTCATAACGACAATAACGAGCCACCTCCTCACCGAGTTATCAAATAACACTCTGAAGACACCGTTACCGGAGGCCGGTATAAGACAGTGTTGGACGAGAATAAAGACGAGGGAGTTCCACCGGAGATGGGTCTGTTCACGTATTTCAGAGCGGCGAGGAAAACTTGAAAGCACATAGATGTGTGCCCTAATTCGCAGATAATTTTCAAACTCGGTGTTTCCACGAGCGAATTCTTGAAAATCTTCGAAAAGGAGAACAAATTCTCTAACAACATCGATTTCCTCGTAGGCAGAAAGACTATTTCGTGATTTCATTAGTTTTGAATTTCATGATTGTTGATGTATTTTTGTTGACTAGTTGCTTTCAAAAGACATTCTACTTTGTGTGTTGTTGAAGATTTGATGGGTTGTTTAGATCACATGAAATTGATGTTTTTTTAACACTTTTCTAGTAAATGATTTTTCCTCAAAATTTATATGTTTGTACTTTGAAATTTGGATGAGAGAGGGAGGTTCAGTGTGTTGTTTATAGTTTACCGTGAGGTAAAACATTATATTTTTTAATAATGTTTCAGACGTCGTTGTCTTATGGAAGTCTAACCCCTTCTGTTAAACTAAATTTTGGTGCCGAAAAATATATATAAGAAAATATCTTCATTTATTTGAATGTCTTATTATTCCTTACAAGTTAAAATAAATACATATTTGGTGTATGTAATATTCGTTATTTAATTATTTATATATAAAAAATCAATCTAAACACATAAGTGGAATTCACCAAAAAGAAAATTGTGTATGATATTTTTAAGGGAAAATTGTGTATGATTGGATGTATGTAGGACTTTGTATGTATATGTTTTTTTTCTTTTCAGAGAAGGTTCTAAAACTAAAATCGGTTAAAAAATTAATACTGTAAGAGGAATGCTAACAATTGTTCTATCAATTTACTCATTGGAATACAAAAGTCAACATTAAATTTTATACATGTAATACAAAAGATAACTTAATGTTAGTCATACGCAAATTATATACATTAATTACAACATCAACTTTTTTCAATATGTGTAAAAAAAGGTAAGATCTAGATTACCCTATCTTATTTTGAGGGTATTTACCCCTTCAAAATATTAACCAATTAAAATGTAATATACAAATGTAACATTAAATGTCAAAAAATATAGAATAAACCTCCATAATAAATAGCATATCTCACATATCTTATGAGAGGAAACACTTACTTTCTTTGCTAAATTCCACGTTTGATTGGCTAGTCCCTCCATAATAAATAGCATATCTCACATATATTAATTTTTCTTCTTTAATTTATATTTATGTTTTTTGACCAAGAAAAAAATTTATATTTAAGATTTCGTTCTATTTTGCTTTCTTAAAATAATTACTTTAGACAATTTAATTACTTGATTTTTTTTTATTCATTTTAGTCTTTTAAATTACAAATATTAAACATTAAATTTGATTTTTTTAGTCAATTTAGTGTCTTGAGTTTTTTTATATTCATTTTAGTGTGTGTTTGGATTGGTGGCGTTGATAATTGATTTTGAGAGATTGATTTTAGTTAAAAATGAGTTTTATGTGAATTGATTTATGTTTGGATACACTCATATAAAAGTGTTTATCATGACTTGATGTTGTTTGAATAGTTTGAGTCAAAATTGATTTCGAATATATAATGACTGAATTATCCTTTTAATTGCATTTAACACTAGACATCACATTCTCATTTTTTTTTAATTATTTGAACTTATGTTGAAATTTTCATATACTTTTATGCAATTGGATTATTAAATTAAATATAATTATATGAAATTAGTAAAAAGAATATTCATACTTGACCAAAAAAATATATTCATAAAAGATCGATATAATATTATAAATCGAAAATTTTATAGGTTAGCAAATTCATTTTCAAATAATATCTAATTTACCATAGTCAATGTACCATTTTTTTTTCCACTGTTAGTCATCGTGTCTGTTAGGGGAAATCAATATGGATTAGGGTTTATGTGAATGTAACTTGGGTATGAAGAAAACAATTATGAGAGAAAAGAGAGAATGAGGATTTGAAGGATTATGGGAAATATGAATTGTGAAAAGTTGTATATTATTCGTTGAGGGAAACACTATATATTGTTAGTTACACTTGCATTTGTTACTTGTTGTGCAAGTATTAGAGGAACACCTTTGTATCTATACTATATATTCTATACTATATATAAAGAAAACTACCCATTTCAGCACACTTTTGGGTTGGACTTTTCTTTTCAAAAATACCCTTGATTTTAAATACAAAAAACACATGTAACAAATATATACAAATAACACATGTAACAAATATGTAACAATAAATTTAATTTAAGGAGAAAACTTACACACAGTTTCTTATGAACTGTTCTTACTGTTAGCCAATTATAAAATAACACGTAGATTACTAATTCATGTCACTAATCGCCCCCGTTAACCCTCTTTTACCTCCGTAACCACAGATCAAACTCACAAAAAACTAGCACAAAACAAAAACTCATGTTACTTTTTTATCAATCCCTTTTATGTTGTACATCTGTGCTTCCCTAAAAAAATGTTGTACATTTGTGTTGTTCCCCTCAATACAACCAATAAAGATTGCCAAGTATTTTCATATCCCTTACACAAAAAACAGTATTTTCATATTATTTTATTATTTTAATTTATTAATATTATTATTTTATTTTATTAATATAAGTTACCCTTCCGTAGCCTTTGATCAATTGTAACAAATGTGAGCAAAATAGAATGGTAAAGATTTGACTTTAAATCCTCTAAAAAAATACTAGTAACAAACATGAGCAAAAAATAATGTTAAAGATTGAACTTTAAATCCTCTAAAAAAAAGGTTAGTAACAAACGTGAGCAAAAAATAATGTTAAAGATTGAACTTTAAATTCTCTAAAAAAAAATATTAGTAACAAACGTGAGCAAAAAATAATGTTAAAGATTGGACTTTAAATCCTCTCAAAAAAATATTAGTAACAAACATGAGCAAAAAATAATGTTAAAGATTGGACTTTAAATCCTCTAAAAAAAAGATTAGTAACAAACGTGAGCAGAAAATAATGTTAAGATTGGACTTTAAATCCTCTAAAAAAAATATTAGTAGCAAACGTGAGTAAAAAATATTGCTGAAAATTGGACTTTAAATCATCTAAAAAAAGATTATGATTCAAAATATTTTAGAAAAAGATTTGTTAGCACTATATTAAACATTAAATATTAATAAGCAGGGTTCTCACAGTTCATAGTTCGTTTCTGCATTGTTTAGTTTTTCTCAACCTCTCTCAGCCCTCTGCATCAGAATTCAGAATTAACCTGTAAGTTTTTTTCTTTTTCTTTCATGTTACAACTAATCAAAGTTGATTAATTTTATGAATTATTTGACTTTGCGTGTTTATAAGTGATTATGATTCAAATTGTTTACGATTAATTCCAAGGATTATTAGACTTTGCTGGTTTATAATTGCTTATACAAACTATGATAGCGTGGTCTATTTTATAAAGAGAACCGTGTTTTTTTTAATTATTAAATAAATCATTATTTTGTTTAAAGCAATGTTTCTTTTACATAACATGTCATTTATACATTTATGTTATGATGTTACTAAGTACTATTAGAATAAACAATAAAAAATCATTATTTTATCTTTATTTTATATGCAGGCAAACTAAAATATGTTGAGTTCATAAATAATTTTGTTATATGCCTTTACAATATTTTATTCATAAATCAATATATCAATAATTTTCATTAATATTTTAAAATTTAATCAAAATTATACAAACAAACATAATAAAATAATCGCGTGCGTTAGCGCAGTAGAAAGAGCGGACAGACGGGCACGATAGTGCCCATCTTTTCGCTAGGATATATAGTGTTTCCCTCAATGAATAATATACAACTTTTCACAATTCATATTTCCCTTAATCCTTCAAATCCTCATTCTCTCTTTTCTCTCATAACTGTTTTCTTCATATCCAAGTTTGGTAAATTTCAACATAAACCCTAATCCATATTGTTTTCCCCTAACAGACACGATGACCAACGGTGGTAAAAAAAATGGTACATTGACTTTGGTAAATTTGATATTTGAAAATGAATTTTCTAACCTATAAAATTTTCGGTTTATAATATTATATCGATATTTTTTAAATTTTTTTTTTGTCAAGTATGAATATTCTTTTTACTAATTTTATATAACTATAATTAATTTAATAATCCAATTGCATAAAAGTATATGAATAATTTCAACATAAGTTCAAATAATTTAAAAAAATGGGAATGTGATGTCTAGTGTTAAATGCAATTAAAAGGATAATTCAGTAATTATATATTCAAAATCAATTTTGACTTAAACTATCCAAACAACATAAAGTCAGGATAGTCACTTTTATACGAGTGTATCCAAACATAAATCAATTCACATCAAACTCATTTTTAACCAAAATCAATTCTCTCCAACTCAATTCTATCAAAATCAATTATCGACGCCGCCAATCCAAACACACACTAAAATAAATATAAAAAAACCTCTTCAAAAATAAAATATAAAAAAAACTCAAGACACTAAATTGACTAGCCAATCAAACGTGGCATTTAAAGTAAGTGTTTCCTCTCATAAGATACGTAAGATATGCTATTTATTATGGATGTTTTTTCTACATTATTTGACATTTAATGTTACATTTGTATATTACATTTTGATTGGTTGATATCTTGAAGGGGTAAATACCCCCTAAACAAGATAGGGTAATGTAGAAAAAACTGTAAAAAAAGTGTTGAGAGTCTTATAAATAACAATTAAGTGAGTATATCATATCATATGATATTTTTTTCATTATAGTCATATTATAATGTTATTGAAAGTTCTAGCATCACATTTTCATTTTACATTCTCTAAAGCACATTTTCCACTTCATTGTAATTTATTAGTTATAATTTATATGAGTCCCACCATATCATACGACTCACCCAAATTTGGTGGGATAGATCATGTGGATCTCATACAGATTTTGTGGAACCCATGTGGATTTCGCAAATATTTTTAAATTAAAGTGTGTTAAAAAATGCACTATTAGCATCATTTATAGTTTGGATTGTTATCTCTTGCCTTCCTAATTGACAAATTGGGCGTGTTTAAGATTTCTTTTTTATTTTACAATTTTATTTGATATTATATCTAAACACAACTTTTGTTTTGTGATTTGTCAATTTTGATAGTTTTGTATATTATGGCACGGGCTAGAATGTGCTGTGTTTATAATGTCTTTCTATTGTTGAGAGACATTTTGACATTGTTCGATTAAGAAGATCAATAGGATACTATCGTGCACCTCTTTCTCGCTCTCAATTTCACGCATATGGGATTTTGACTGAATCTTGTGTTTATAAATTAAGGCACTGTTTTGGGAGATAATAGTCTCAAGAGGGTCGTAACACAATTTACTGTCCTAAAATGCGCTCTTGTTTATTTATTTACTTTGGAAAAATATTAACGAGTGTTCATAGGACAAGTGGTAATATTTTATGACAATTTGTATATTTATTGCATTAAAAATTGAAGTCTTTACTTTTTTTAAAGAATAATTTCTTCATTAGAAATTCTTAAAGAGTATACCGGAGACACTCGTTAACAATATCCATTTACTTTTAATTTTAACAAAATGCTCATTCATTTAGACTACTAGCCAGGTTTTTAACGTTAATTGGCTTATTTATTTATGATTTGGCTTATTTATTTATGATTTTGCATCGGTTCTGAATGGGTACCGGTTAACAAGACCCTATTGACGTTATTGCGCTTTTGTTTGTATTGCTTTTTTTTTTTCTTCGTCAAGGTGAGGTTGCTTGTGCCTCTTCTGGAAACTCTGCTTTTAGGACAACAACATGGACGAAAGATCGGTGGTTTTCAAAGTGACCGAGTTAAATTAAAAAACGAGACAATCGCATTTCTAGAAAACTATTAACTAGTGACATCTTCATGTAAAGTAAGTAGTTTTCACATGTTCATATATATATATATATATATATATATATATATATATATATATTATAGGATGTCTAATCGGTCCAATAGCTTATACTTGCTTATTTTTACCGAACATAATCTACACAAGTATCATGCACAATATATGTTGAGGTGAGGTCTAAACGTGGCAAAATTGTCACACTCCCACATATTACAATACAAATTTAATATCTTCATGCAAAAATAACATTATGATTTAATTATTGACTAAGATCTTCGATGAGACCTCAAGATAGGAAGAAGCACTACTAGCAAAAGGAATGCTAATGATCCAAGCTGAGACAGAATAATTGAGGCAGCCACTTGATGACAATACTTATCAAAGACATTACACACTTTCTTCCATCTCACATGAGAGTTTCCTTGGTAGCCAAGGACACCGATTGCAGTGGCGGCACCGTTGCCGGAAAATAGCAAAGCCACCATCAATGCGTCAAGGATAGTGATCAATGTTCCCAAAAACACTTTGCTTTTCCCTCTATTTAGGAAGGTAAGTAGCATAGAGATGGCTCCGTATGTGCATGCTATTGCATTTGCCACCAAAAAGTAACTTGTACATGGGGAAAAAAATTATTCTTAGTCACTGCTGATAAATAAATAACTAAACAAACAAACATGTAAATTTTGGATTTTCAATTAGTCTTGTGTCAAGTGTGATTCTGCCATAGACACCCTTTTCATAAACACCTAAAACTCCCACTTCACAATAAGTGCGTGTTTAGTTTGTTTTTTAACTCCCACTTCACAATAAGTGTGTATATTTAGTTTGTTTTTTTCAAATGAAAGATATTAATAATTAGTTTTTTTTTCTTTGTTCGAATTTAAATACAGAACCTTCAATTCCTCCTAATCCCTTAGTTTAAATCAGTTGGACTGTCCATCTTTCATAGATATTTATCTAGTTTGATGTTAAATAAATGAACAACACATTGTTTACGCTCTAACACTCAAACTAACTGCACAATGATACTATGTAAAAAGATATATATTCACCGATAAAAGCAGGAGTAACTCATAAACTATACATATTTTGACAATTAAGAATGAGCATCTAATACGGTCCTCCATTCCAATAGGAAATCTAGAGGTGACAAAATGATTGGATTTGATGGATTTTGATTGGATCAAAATAATATATTAATTCATAAAATTTTCTCTAAAAAATCCAATTCAATCCCATCCATTGTCATATTTTTAATGGAACGGATATCCATCAAATACGTTTATAAAAGAACATTCTATATGTAAAAAATAAAGTTTTGCTATACGAAATTTAAGGGTGTTCAAATATAAGAATTGTTTAAAAAATATGCACTCATGTAGTGACAAGTTAACTGATTTTGTTATTAATTTGCAATAAATATTTAGTTTGCTCAATAGCAATAAAAATAATCTTTCGATGTAGAAAAAATTACTTTTTAATCTTTCAATAAGTTGAATAACAATTTTTAAAATAAATTTGGCTTAAAGGTATGTTTAGTCCTTGCAAATAGGCGCCATTTAAAATTTCGTTCCTGTAATCGCTGATCTTGGCGATTTACCCTTGCAAAGTTTAATCATTTAAAATTTCGTCCCTTAACCCACTTACGTGACAGTCATTCAGTGGGTTAAGGGACGAAATTTTAAATGATTAAACTTTGCAAGAGTAAATCGCAAGGATTAGCGATTACAGGGACGAAATTTTAAATGGCGCCTATTTGCAAGGACTAAACATACCTTTAAGTCAATAAATTTTGCAGACACTTGTTAGTATTTTTCATTAATATACTTTATTCAGTTAACCTCATTAACCATCTTTAATCCAACTTTATAGATCCATATCATAATCACTAATAAAAAGTGATTGAACCCTTCAAAAAGAAAAGTTTGAAAACTATTTTTTCCAACACATCACTTCTTAGTCAAAGCATATTAGAATAGTTCAAAATCCAGTGTCTTTTAGCTATTTCCAATTCCACAAAGGACCACCGATTATAGTTGACACAGATAATTAGATCTTACATTTACACTATAGCTAGCTTTAACTTGGGCTTTAATGTAAAATTATGCAATTGGTAGCTTATAAAGAAGCAAGATACACAAACAGAGAGAGTAAAGTGTTTAGGATCAAGATTTATTTTCCTTTATTTTCTCACAAAATTAAACATCATAATTAAACATCAGAAAATAAAAACTTACACAAAGGCAGAAAGGTGATGCCACTTAGCAGAAACAGCAACATTGAAAGGAGGCAATGAATCTACAAGCTTGATGGGAACAACTGTTGTCTGCTTATCCGTCCCAACAACTATAGCAGCAGCAAGGGTTAGAACAAAAGCCAAAAACCTAAGAAGCAGTTCACAAGAACCACCCGCAGGAGGTTTTTTCACACCCAATTCATCTCTTCCATCAATGATGGCCTTACCTTGACCCTCCATTGTAACAATAACACAAACCTTTAGTATGCTGAAATGGAGTGTACACAAAATAGAGCATAATGTATGTCTTAAATAGTGATGAAACCTGGAAACAAGATTTTTCAATTGAATGTGAAAGCTGCTGATATTTTTGACGAATGTTACACTTCATTCATTTTTTTTTCATGGAGAATTTCTACGATAAATTCGGCAATTCAAAGTGTATTCACTTCTAAATTTAATAGACAAATATTATTTATCAAAAATGTCAACGAAACAAAAATGTTATGATTTTTTTATTCATAATAGTGAAAATGAAATATATTTTTTTATGATAAATGTAAGAAATTAGTATGGTGCTTATAAACGATGAGATTATGTCCTTTTTATTATGAAATGATATTTTATAAAATAAATTTTGTAACAAATAATGAAATAAACTTTGTATGAACTAACCTACATAAATTGTCATTTGAAGGATTAAAATATGAGACATTGAGAAAAATATACTTCAAAGTCTCAACCTCATACCATTAGACCAACACAGGTGAGTTATATTCTCTTCATTTAATTAATTATATGCAAAAGTAAATATTTTAAATTTGACAGTGATATATTAAAATATAATACTTTTAAAACTCCATTGTTTTTTTTTTTGAAGAGGCTAAAATGAAATATATTACCACATAAAAGCGTTATTCCCAGCACAAGGGGTGCCAAGGAAAAACGACAAGGTCTGAACAATATTTACAAAGGGAACTACAAACAGAAAAATATGAACAAAAGGAAAGAAACTATTAGCCTATGCCCAAAATGGTGAACGGGTTAAGCCACCAGCCATGCAGCTGGAAGGGAAGAGAAGAGTGCTTCGCCTTCAACCACATATAGGAGATGGACTTAATCCTTTCAACCACCTGAACAAGCGGGCTTTCTTTGCCTTTAAACATACTGTTGTTAGAGGCAATCACACAATTTCTCTTCCTTTTTTTTAACAAGATAACAATATATGTTTTATTACTAAAAAAAATATGTTTTAAACTTTTTTTACTCAAAATATGATTTAAATTTTTAACTCATTTCAATTTTTAACTTATGATATGTTGTTTTTTAATGCTTTTGATTTATTAAACTTATAATTAAAATACATATATCTTTAATACGCTTATTTATAAATATTTGTATTAAAACTAAAAATAAATTTTGATATTTATTTAAATATGATGTAAATTTGTTTAGGTATATAATATATACATGTTATATTTTGATAAAAAAATGTTATATTTTAATAGAAAAATGTTTCATTTTTATTTTTTTAGAGATCTGAGGCATCTGTTACAATTTAATTTAATATCTATATAATATTTTTATGTAGACCTTATTATACGGTCGAATCATCCAATTTAATTCAATTCAATCATGCGCTTCAACTATAAATTAAACAAATAAAATGATAATATTTCTCATTTTCCTTTTTTTTAATTGCCAAAAACAAATGAAGCCTTGACGTGGAATGCATATGAGGCAGAAGGGTGTCCCAGAGTGCAGTCCACACATATGGGTATGCAGTAAGTTGTCAACAAGTAATTAATACACGACGATGCTGGGCAACTGCCAACTGATCATGCATGCTTGTCCATTTCTTCGTAAACTCTCTAACTTGCTAACTGGTCAAGGATTACATTGAATTTACATTTCTTTATCTTAAAATTTCAATTTTATTTGAACTCTCAACTAATTTTCTTGAAAAAGCCAAGAAAAATTGAATTAAAAATGGCACATGACATGCTACAAAATACAAATGGGTTCAGCCTTATAACTATCCTTGGTCAAGGAACACAACAACTAACCCCATCGTATAAAAGAAAATTTTATCTTAAAAATATGCTTTATTTTTATCGTTAAAATAATTTAAAAAAATTACTTGTTATGATTTATTAACTAGTGTTTTTAGAGTCCCGTGAGCATAACTCAATTGGTAGGACAATGCATTATTATATGCAGGGGCTGGAGTTCGAACCTTGGACACCCTACTTATTCATCTTATAAGGTGAATTCTAGCCACTAGGCTACCTGACCAAAAAAAAAAAAAACTAGTGTTTTTAGAATAGTCATTAGAATCCTTCTTAATTTTGTAATTTTTTGTAATATAATGTATGGATTATGTGAAAACAATAATACTATATAAGTGGGGTTAAACTGGATAAATATATATTTTTGGGTTAAAAATATACCCAATCCGATCCTATATCTAAACATTCATTTGACTTTAATTTTGTCTCTAAATGTAAATCACTTTTCAAACTACTAGATGCAAATGTAGCCAAAAAAAAACTACTAGATGCATTTATTATTTTATTTTTCTAAACATACCCTACCTACTTGTTTTGAAATATGAAAATAATGGCGGAGCCAGGACCCTGGACCGGGGGAGCACTTTTTTTGTTGCCATAATTTTTTTTTGGATTTTTTTACTCCTAAGAAAATGACACATTTTTAGTCCTCTAAAATATATCCGTTTACACAAATGCTCACTCAAGGTCCGTTTAAAGGTTCTAATTAATCCCTCACTTTTGGCCCGTCAATAAAAACGTTTTTTTTTTTATTAGATTTTATAAATGAAAAGGCCACTTATACAAATAAAAAATGCTCATACATTCAAACTTTTTAAAGCCCCACTTAGTATTGAAATTCTAATAATTTATTTTTCTCGAAACAATGGGTAAATTTAAAAGAAAAAAAATACGAATAGACTATATTATTTCTTTTTTACAAAGTTCAATAGATAATATATATCATGATTATATTACCATAAAAATACATTTTTTTATAGCACTATAAAAATACATATTTTGCTATAAATCCAATTGCCTCATGTAATGATTTTAAGAGATTTACTTTTCCCACCATATACTTTTCCTCACGCACCCTTTTTTTTCCTTTCAAAAATACCCCTCGTCCGGATTATATAATCCGAACACCTTTCGGAATATCAATTCCGGATTTATTTGTGGATTTTGGCACTTCATCCACCCTGATGGATGATGTTGCCAGTTATGAATAGATGGATTCAGATTATATAATCCGGAAATTGAAGAAAACTTCTGGATTATATAATCTGAAACATGTAAATCACCCCGTTGAAAGTCAACAAAAGGGATGGTGAACGATGGTTCCGGATTATATAGTCCAAAAAGTGATAAACCGGTCGGATTATATAATCCGGACTGCATCAGTACAGAGGCAGAAGCCATCTGTTTTGACTAAGTTTCTGTTTTAGAGCAGATTTAGTCAATTTTGTTGGCCTTTGACCATATGCAAACCAAAAAATTAAGTTATAACATCAAAATTAACAACACAATATAATTTTTAAACATTAATAAAACATAATTATCCAAATGTTACATAACATAATTATCCAATATATTCAAACATTAAAATTAAATAAAATACAATCAACTCCTAATAACTACACTCGTATCACCGCCACCTCTGCCACCACCTTTGGCACCTCTGCCACCCTCAGTAGCTCCCCGCCAACGGTAAACCTTCCCATCACGCACCTCTTTCAACACATCCTTCAAATGCAGCCATTGCTCAGACCCTCGCGGCACCACACCACTGGATATCACAACATACACATGGTCTCTGATGTGGCTCATCCTTACGCTAAGTTGTAAGTACCCAACCTCTCAATCCTCCTGAGCATCTTGTGCATCAAGGACCTCACGCTCCGGTGGCCTCGACACTGGCATGTCAGGAAGAACCATGTGTGGATGAGAAGCGCGATAAAATCACTTGATGTATACCTTTGCTGCCTCCACATCATGAACTGCACGCTGCCCCAACTGCTCAGGGGTCGGCGTATAATCAAGTGCACGCCTAAAGCGGTTTGAGATCTCCGCCAAATTAAGATCAGGAGGTGCTCTCTGAACGGGATGTATCGGGATGGTCTGAACCCTCCCAAACTGACGAAGCACCCTCTCCGGCAGATATCTCACCATGCAGTCTCCGTATCTCAGCCATCCTGAATAAAGGTTGACCCGGTCAAACGGATGTACTTGACGGTGGTCTCCATATGGGGCCATGACAACGCCACTCAGATCTAGCCTATCTAGTAGGTTTCTGTAGTTGTCTGTTGTGCTCAAACCAGACAGCGGTACAACAGGCATCGCGCGTGGATCTCGATTCTCTTTATATTCTGCCCAGACATCCTTGCTTCCTATACCTGGGAAGTGCTGATACACCCAAGTCTGCACCAAAGACAACCACATATAAATATAGAAACCATAAACACTTACATTTAAAAACATAAAACATAATTTTTATTTTATACTTGCAACAAAGTCAGGTATCCTGCCACCTGACTGCAGTTCCAATGTGCAACATTTTTGAGCTCCCTATACAAGTGAGCTAGTGCTGCAGCTCTCCATGAATAACCAGCAACAAGATCAAGGTCTCTAAAGTACCTCAGGTAGACAATCCATATCATTCTGGTTTTTGTCAGTGAAGAGCGTGATCCCCACCAAGTATAGCAAATATATGCGGACAGTCTGGTCCCGCAACCTCTGCACCTCCTGAGTCACACCATACTCGGTCACCAAATCCCTCTGCTCCTTCAAACGCTCCTTGAAAATCTTCTGCAAGTAGCCAAATTGGCAATGTGCACCTTTTATCTTTTCTACCTCAATAAGAGCTTCACCCGGATTAGACCCCAAGTGCTCCTCCATCCATTCCACCGCCTCGTCCCGTGTGATAGTCCCGTGGGATAGAAGCATGCCGTCAATGGGGAGATGCAATAAACAGGCCACACCATCAAGTGTGATCGTCATCTCCCCAAACGAAAGGTGGAAGCTAGAAGTCTCCTCGTGCCACCTCTCCACAAAGGCACATATCAGACCATGGTCAATCAGGCTGTAGCTGGTATCCTGAAGCAAAGCAAGGTCAGTGTCCTGCAATCTGTCATGCCATTGTTGTGCATCTAGGATAGGGGTGGTTTTTTCATCATGCATCACCCCTCTATAAAAAATCAAATTTAATACATATACAAACAGATGACAATTTGATAATATTAGCACACAAAATAGACACATTGATTACACTAACAACTTTTCTTAAAAAATGTGAAAAAAACAAAGAGGACTTACTACATGAACGGAGAGAGTAATAAACAAGTGGAGGCAAGTGGGGTCGGTTGACCCATTGCCCCACATTGTATCCGTGCCTGAATACAAAGTAATAATTTGATAAATATGCTCCAATCCACGCACCCCAAATTCCATGCCAAAACCGATGCTAAACTTCCCTCTAATGAAATAATGAGATGCCTTTCCAAACAAGCTCAACACACAGCTGCCAAACCTACCTCCTAAATTAGAATTGACAAACTGATAAGGTTAACAAGTGCCCTTAAGATATTGTATAAGTATTTAAAAATACTTCTTCTGTCTTATAATAATTGGCTCTTTAGGATTTTTAATTTTTCTCAAAATAATTGTCACTTTAGAATACCAATACAATATTTATTATTATTTTTTCATTATTATACCCTTATTTATTGAATTTCATCCAACTCAACTATTACACTAACTACAATTAATAAATGTATTTTAGTAAATGATAATAATTTTACCATTGAAATGACCACCTATTTTTTGTGTCTATCTCTTTTCTAATGACAATCTCCATTTATTTTTATAAATGGAGAGAATCTCAACTCCAATTAATCATTTTCTTAATAATTGTGCACAAACCTTAAACGACTACTCCCTCTGTTGCCAATTATAAGCAAATTTGGTTTTTTAAGTTCATTCAATAATTGAATGAACCTAAAAAGTTAAATTTGCCTATAATTAGTAACAGATGGAGTATAATTTTGAGACGGAGAGAGTATCAACTTTCATGTAGGAAATTGTGTAGTATAACTTTTATATGCATTTGACTTATATTTTTAAAACAAACTTTCTTTTTATAAGTTCCTTAAACAATACTTTTAAAACACTTGTTAGCAATATCTTATTCAAAATCGCTGCCAAACCAGGATCAAAAGTGTCCTAGATCCAACTATACAATTAGATATTGGCCCAAATTTCCAACTCCTTGATGATTGGACTTCACCTCCTTAGGTCAGATACAACACCGTAATCAATAACACGAACCTCTTAATAAAGACCAGTGAAAGCGATCCACTGAAACCTAAAATTTATTTTCCATAATTGACAATAAAAAATGCACTAAACCACACCTCTAAGGTTAGGGGTGGACGAGAGGGGCGGTAGCCTAGGGCATCATTATTTTAGAGGCACCAAAATTATTATTTTTACTTAGTAGTTAGTACTATATAGATATACATCTTCTTAATTCGGTTTGATTAATTATATTGAGAATATATTTTTAAAAAACTTTGATTATAAATGAATCTTTTGCAACAAAAAATGCAAGAAGAAAACTATTGTAATAATTAAAAAGGCACAATTTTATTTGTTTCGCTCAAGGCACCAAAAATCTTAGGACCGGCCCTGTCCAAGGCAAGATCTAAGCTTTAGGGTGAGGAAAAAAAATTCACATCTTTTTTTTTCTTTTCTTCCAGATTCTATTTAATAAATTGTTAAGATAAATGAGTTTTGATGACATATAATGATATAGAGTTATTAGCTGGACTACTACTAATAACTTTAGAAAATACTAACATTTAGAAAATTAAATAATAACTTTAGGGCCTTGGTGGTGGTTTCCCTCGGTTGCTTGGGGTTTGGGGTGGGGGCGTTCGTTTCCTCCCTTCTGGCCGGTTTTTTGGGCTTTTCTTTGCTCTTATGTTTCTGTTCTGATCTCCGTTTTTATAGGGCGGTGGTGGTTGTTTTATTTTCTTGCTTCCTTGGTGGTGCCTTTCTCCCTTCGGTGTTTTTTCCTTTTCTTGTTGTTGTGGTGCGGCCCTTGGGGGTTTGTCCCGGAGGTTGTTCGTTGGTGGTTTTTGAGCGTCTTTTGACGTCTCTTTTAGTGTATCTTGTACAATTATTTTATTTTATTTATATATTCATCTTTGCCATTAAAAAAAAAACATTTAAAAAATTAAGTGATGTATACTAACAAACCCATAAAAACACTCAAAATGAAGAGCTATCATGAATGGTCCAAACGTTTATGGTTGGAGTGGAAACTCAATAAAAATTTTACCAAGTGTCAATCAAAAGAGAAAGTTGCCCTTGTTCTTACTTGCATACAACCATAGCTATATCTTCCAAATTTTAGGGGAGTAATTGAATTCAATCCAATTAAGATTAAAAATAAGAAGACATTTTTAGTTTACAAATTATTTGTGCATGTATATGCACAACCATATCAAGATCTTTGCAATTTGTAAGATTAGATAAAACCAATCCAAAGGCACATTTGCTACATATTATTTGATTAAAAAAAAATTCAATTCTAAGGATTTTGATTTGATTTTACTTTTTTAAAGAGGGAGAAACTAACTTATTTTGTTAACAAAAATATGATCAATATAAAATGAGGTATCAATAAAATGATGGACACTAGTTAAAGATGTGATCTGTGTTGTCAAAGTATAAGCTACTTTGTTTGTTTGTCTCATAGTAACTCAACGTTACTTTATCAACGAAAAAATGTAAACTCAACACTAGAGTTATTGAAATAATAAAAAGGGGAAAATGTCTACAACTAGAGATAATAACACTAAATATTTACCTTGTTTGATACAGCGTATAATAGGATTCCAATTCCAATGACAAATGAGAAAGCTGATTGGTCAATGCAATAGAAATCACAATTCGTGAACATTTATGATCGTGAGCCGTAGACTGTAGTGAAACACACATAGTCGATCATATTATATTTCAAAATATTTAAAATCTAAATATTTAAATTTAGACAATTTAGACAACTTAAGGGCCCGTTTGTTATAGCTTTTTTCAAAATAGATTTTTGTAGTGTAATATGTATTTGTTATAATTTTTTTAACAAAGAAATTTTTAAGGAAAACTTGAAATGAAAAATCCACTTAAATAGCTTATCTTAAAATCTCATTCTAAGCATTTCATCATTTTGTTAAAAAAAATTGGATACTAAATTTTGAAAAAATCTCTAAAAAAAAGCTATTTCAAATAGCTTTTCATAAAAATCATTTTTGAAAAATGTCATTTTGAAAAAACATGTAATTTTTACTATATAAAATCTCGAACAATGAATATTCAAATTAGTGAATGTCAAAATCCCTTTTTTTACTAAATGAGTTTGAAATAACTTCTACTATTTTTGACTAAATTTTTAAAATAATCTATTTTTAAAAATACAAAGAAAAATGCATTTTTCTAGAATTTAAAACAAACTGGCCCCCCTCAAGTACCATGCATTGATGCATACGCACGCAACAACAGAATTAATTTGTGTTGCTATTTATCATTGTACGTGTATGTAAATAATTGGAGATTTCACTACCCAAAAAAGAAGAAAGAGATTTAATGTTGAAATTTTAAGTAGGAAGATAAGATTAAGTGTAAGTCACAAGTGTCATATTGTTTAGAAACATGACTATTGTGTAAAATATTTAAGGGAAATGTTAACTGGTGCCCTCTGGGCACTAGTTAAGACCTTTAAATAGTAACTTATTATGAAAATATGTGTAATGAATGTATCGGAAATCAAAATATTTGATTTTTTTATAAAATAATTTTTTCTTTTGAAATTCTTAAAGAGTGCCCCGAGGGCACTCGTTAACAAGACCCAATATTTAAGTAAGAGCACTAATAAATTTAATGTTTTAAGGTTTTGAGTTAAGATGTGGTGTTGAACTCGCTTGTGTGGCTGTTCTTGACTCAATGCGTGGACAATCACTTAGGCTCCCCTCATGATCCAACAATGATATCATAGTCAGGTTCGACAATGATTTGACCGACTCCTTGTGTCGAAAGTATTCCCGACGATGGTGCTCAAACATTGTGTCTTGTTGAGTAGGCCAGTTGCGGTGCAAGTGTTTGTGGATGCACTCAAACTTGAATGAAAGATTGTTGTATGGCAAGTGTGAGTTAGAAACCCCACATTACTTTAAAAAGTGATTGTTGAACAAAATATTTAAGTAAGATGAATCATAAATTCTATGTCTTATGTTAAGATATGGTGTCCAACACACTTGTGTGATTGCTCTTAGAAAAATGTGAACGATTGCTCGTACTCCCCGCGTAATCCAACGTACATGCAGTTATTTATATATTTGATGAACAAATTGGAATAGGTGAAAATCATATAAATCATACTAGTACCCTTAAAAAAAAAAAAACTATCATACTAGCAATACCGTTCTTATGTTAGATTAAATGAGCATTTTCTGTTTAAATATAGGTGCAAATTAAATGAATTTTATCAAGGTCTAACTAAAACCTCATGTCATGATTGTTAGATCGGATATTTTATATGGTATTTCATGTTAAATTTGTGATTTTCCATTTTGCATGAAGGGAGTTTGTAATTTCGTCTAAAAATAATCAACTTTATATTTTTGGGTTAAAAATGTTTTTCTTCCGTATAAAATTGGAACGCTTTAAGTTTAGTCCTTATAGAAAATTTCTGCACTCAATTTTAGTCTCTAATAAATCTAAATTTGTTTAATTATGCTTAAACTTTTAAGATTTTGAACAATTTTTTTACAGAATTGTTAAGAACATTACTAAAAGTTCATCTGTAAAAAATTATCTCAAAATTTAATTTCTACGTTCAGATTTTGGATACTTTTATCTTGAACTTTTGTCTTTTTAAAAAATTAATATATAATTCATTTCATGTTAATTTTATTTTAAAATTTTAGTGAACAAACCTTTTGTAATGTTCTAAACTTGTCTTAAAAAAATGGTTCAAAAATTTAAGAGTTTTTTGTTTTAGTAGGGAGTAAAACTAAATGTAAATTATTTTTATAGGGACTAAAAAAACTATTAAAATTAAGTAAAGACTAAACTTAAAAATTCTAAATTTTATAGAGACCAAAAACACATTTAACCCTATATTTTTTTCCCAATGTTTCAAGCAAATTAATGAAATTCAATCAAAGTTCATATGGTCATATTTGTAGCCTTTTTCTACATTTGGATATAATAATTTATCCGTATCTATCAAATGATTATTTAAGATAGGAACGAGAGTTGGTCATTTGGGTGAATAAGAAAAACCATTTAATATACTCAATTGCGCTGTGACGGGAACCATACACCATACACACGTTATTGCGTCAAAATCATATACTAGTAGTATGTATGAAACATAGAACTTAATTATACGGACCACTAGTACCCTACGACATTAGCTGCCGATAAATTAAATTCGTGAAGGTTCCGTATGAAAGTAAATGGTCATAGACTGCGACCTACGTTATGTAACCTTAATTTTGGCTTCATTACGAGGGTTCAATTTCATTTTTGATATCTGCAACTACAAAAAGTTGCACCGAAGAACAGTGTGTTTAAAAAGAATCTTATTTTTTGAGCTAAATATGTTTTATTACTCTAACCGTCCTTAATTATAATCATCTTTTTGATTCCCTTAAAAAAAAAAAATCATCTTTTTGATAAAAATTACCCCTTGATATAAGTTTCTTTTCAAATTATTAAATATTTTTTTTTATCAAGTATTATAGTAGATAGAAATGCACTTTTAAGATATATTATTAGATGTATATATTATTTTAGAATTTTTAAGATAATATTATTTTAGAAATGCACTTTTGGCCTGTTGAAAGTTTTAAAACCTAAACCTGCTTTCATGAAAGTTTGATATGACCTGCTAACATATGTTTAAAAACAATTTTTATATGAAGATCTTTAAATAAATAATGTGGTCTAAGTTTAAATAAACTAATAAACTAATATATCAATGAGATTAAAGTCTATTTTGATATTTAATATGAATTTTTAGAAAACTTAATTATATATAATATGGTGAAGAAGCGCAATATATATAATATTTGAAACGCGATAGTTATTAAAAAATTACACTGAAGAAACGTAATACATCCCATATCTTTGCTTTTTCTAACCTTCTTTGTCCTCAAGACACACAATTCCGTTCTAAAGTTTAAATTTGCTCCATTTACCTATCATTATTTACTTTGCATTTATGAGAAAGAGAGTTTTTGAGAAAGAGAGTTAATAAAAAGCGTGCTTGAATATATATTGATATACTCATTAGTGCAAAATGGAGAATGATAGATAACTTAAGAATAAAGCACATAATATATCCCTTTTAAAAAAAAAGAAGTAGTGCATTATTTCTGCACATAATATTAATTAAAAGGTTTGTCTTCGTCAAAAAAAAAAATTAATTAAAAGGTAATATTTTAATCATATTGAAAACTGAAGTACATGAATAGAGAAGAATCAACGGTTGAAGAATATGAGAGCATCAGAAATTTTGTCGAGAGAATAGAAGTATTGACATTTAAAAAATCAAACTAATAATTTAGAAATTAGAATTTTGTGCACTCCTTTTATGTATGACGTAAATACTCAAATCAATTGTATATGATCATATAAATTTAGTTCTCAATTTTTTTTAGTCGTTTAGTGGTTATAAATTTTTCACTTGGGATGAATAAATGGATAATTTAAAATTTGAACCACAACCCATGTTTATAACAACGTCTCTATAAACTGGGTTATTTACGGTACAATTTCCACATTATTAATATTACAAAATGATTAAAATATAAATTTAGTTTGTCCCTCTATCTCAATTTGTTATAAAATGTATACATGCTAGTATTAGAAACTTGATTAACATTTTACGTTTCAAAAATCATTTCAAGATATTAATAAAGTAGGTAGCTCGGGATAAACCTAGATTTCACGTAGAAAATAAGAAATTTCCTCTTTTGTGTATATTTTTCTACATCAATGCCATATAAGACAAATTTCTAGTCATATTTCCAAACAAGAAGTTAGGAACAAAGCCAAAAAAGCACTCCAATCCAAGGATACTTTTATAGTTTTATTTTAATAGGCAGGCGCAAAGGCAAATAATGGACGTTTCCTTGATAATTATCAATGCCTCCAAATCCAAACTCAAATTCAACAAGATCACAACAGACCAAGTCATCAAGCTGGCAACCAAAAATATCACATGTGTGAACCTTTGAAACTTGAAAGTAAGCCCATATCAAATATAATTATATTAATAAAAAATGTATCGTGTAATCTTTGAGATTAGTCTCATATCAAATATATTGTAATATTAGCTGTGCAGTCTCATTATATTCACATACATACACACAGGTCAACTAACACAAAATTTTGTTCAAACTTCAAAACCAACTCTAGCGTGCAGAATACTCTAACTTAATTAATTTGCATGTTGCTACAACTTTCTTGGTCTTAATTTGCCTCCTTCATACAAGTCCATATCTATCTATCTATCTATATATATTTGCATACATATTCATTGTTCAACTATCCTTATCCTTAGTTATAGTCACCATTCTATAAATAGCTAGCTGCTATTAAAACCAAACTAATATAACCAATTTTTGTTGAGTAAGACATGGCTTCTACTGGTGATCCTGAGTACAAATCATCTTCAACTCCGGCTCCGGCTCCGGTTGGTGTTGATCACTCTAAGTTTGATCTGATCCTAAGGTTTCTGTTGTTTGCAGCATCAGTTGCATCAGTTGTTGTGATGGTTACTGGTAATCAAACAGAATATCTACCTCGGCCACAACCAGCCAAGTTTAGATACTCACCAGCCTTTGTGTAAGTTTTGCATGATAATATTTTTAGTTATTCAAAATTAAATCAATTCACTAATTAGTTTGTTATAACTATTAAGCATCTAATTAGTCTGCTAAGTTCTATGTTTGCTATATATGTGTCTGCTTATTTTAGTTATTTGCAATATTCTTTGGTTTCCTACTAGTTCCTTCTATGGAAGATAATCATGTTTGAATTGTATACAAATAAATATTTCAAGTTTCGCAAGTTGTGAACTAAAGAAATATACACTTTTTTGAAGGCTATAAGGAGACACCACTTATGTTCCCACCACCATATTAAGACCTTATTCTCATTGATATTAATTGTTTTTATCAACTTTCAATTAATTTGACATTTATAATGTTGAATAATCACAGATATTTTGTTGCTGCATTCTCTGTTGCTGGGCTTTATAGTATCATTACAACTTTTGTATCACTCTCTGCCATCCGAAAGCCAAACCTCAAAACCAAACTTCTCCTCCATTTAATCTTCTGGGATGCGGTAATTAATCAATTACCCTTTTATTTAATTCCATTTTTACCTTGCTAAATACTATTATACTCATCTTCTCCTTTTAAGCAATATCCAATGATTCTCTTGCAGGTGATGTTGGGGATATTAGCTTCAGCAACAGGAACAGCTGGGAGTGTTGCATATTTGGGTTTGAAAGGAAACAACCATACAGGTTGGCATAAAATTTGCCACATCTATGACAAGTTCTGTAGGCATATTGGTGCCTCTGTAGCAGTGGGATTGTTTGGTAGCATTGTTACTCTTTTGCTCATTTGGATTTCAGCTCACAGCATTCATAGTCGAGTTCCCAAGTAGATTCAAAGGAAGTAGTGGATCATTCTTCTTCATACACATATATGCACTTATTTATCTTCCTAGTGAATTGTTTGTGAAGCAATTAGATAGTGTGTTGAGTGATTTATTAATGTTTAATTGACTTCTATTTTTGTGAATGTTGCTTTCATTGTATTGTTCATTGTTTTTGTAAATGTGTGTAATTATCTACCAAGGAGCACATTGTATTTTACATTTTATTAGTGTGGTACATGATTTTGGGTTATTTTGCTCCCACAATTATAAAATAGATTGAATAATTAACCAAGACAGCATTCTTTTTTTAATGACTTGTACTGTAATTGTGCAAACCAACCATCTATTCTGTGTAAAACAACCTACGAACGCAGTTTATATGACTACATCGAAAAAGGTTTTTGATGTCTATGTGACCTTAAATCAACCATAATTGAGGTTACATCAGCTACAATCAACAAGAATTCTATGAAATATCAATAAATGTTTCTATGTAATATTAATAAACGTGATGTGGCTATGATTTAAAACCAGTAACATAGCATGTCATAGAGAGTGAGAGACTAAACCCAAACAAGATGTGATAGATTTTCTCCTCTTTAAAGAGCATTTTAACTCCTAACCGGAAAAGTTACAGTAGCTATAACAGCACAGCATGGTTGGTTATGAATGGTGCCATGTTATTGATGCAAAGTTGTTCAAATTGGAAGCAAAAACCACAATTCCCGTAGGTTAGAAAAAATCTAACCACAAAACAAGTGTTTTCACCTACACAAGCAATGCATTTGCTACAATGAATGAAACAATTGAATAGGGCATATTTTACCGGCAAAAGACCATGGATGAAGAGAGCTTCTTTTAAAAAACCATGGATGGAGAGATTGTTAACAATACAAGTAGGCCATGCTGTAGCACTTAAAGGTGCTGTTGTTCTGCTCATCATCATATTATGAGCTTGACAATCATTCACATGAAAAATCTAATAGCAGTGTGTGTATACATATAACAACAGAACTACTAAACGTGCCGAACAAATAACATAACCAAAACCTTTGTCTTTTCATTTTATAAGGTGCTACCAAAATTCAAGTTTGTGAACTCTCACGTTATAGAAGAAATATGGAGATCAAACATTCCGATGGGAATAAGATAATAAGCATTATAATTTATCACAGTCCTGTCTTTGATAATATACTACACATGTATCATTATTGCAGAATTTTGTAAAACTATAACTATACACATACTAATAGTAATAGATATATTTACACATATTAATGCTGATAAATATGGACACTTATAGTTGGTGCTAATAAATATTAACACTTTTAGTTGATCTCCTTGTGACTATTCCAATCTCTGGGTAACCTGATAGGACCAAGGAATTGACTTATGACCAATGGCAGATATCTGAACACGCAAAACCTCATGAACAGTACCTCGACGAAGCACTCCCAAAACAGACTCACCATCTTCTGTTGCCAGATCTGCCAAGGAAACCCAACGAAAAAGTAACTCATCCCTACCACGGTAGCCATAGATCCACCTACCAAGTTTCCACCACTTGACACATACATGCCGATTTGATATCTCACAAGTCCGAAGGGCTTCTACAAGATCATCACCCTGCCAACAGAGACACTTGCATATGAAATACATATCACTCTGATCTAATCCTTCAAAAGGTTAGCTCGATAAGGTATTGTTCCAATTTGTCTTCTCTAAAGTTAGGGATGTGATTTAGAGAATAAGTTGTACGATTATAATCGTTGACCACAAAATTATCAGTTGGGATTTTAACAGTTTCACTAATCACAATCTTAACCGCAAATCAAGCGTTAAAACTCTGCACTTCACCGTCTAATGTGCATCCCTCACTCTAAAGGGGTAAAACATAAGGCAGAGTGGCAGACTATATAATTAAATATTTGAGACACTAAAATATGTCAAATAGCAATTTCTATATAAAGTGTTCCTTGGGAGAGGAGAAAAGTGGCAAAACATATACTACAGAACATGGTTCAACTTTATCCTCTTCATTTCTCATGTTTCTATACAAAAAAATCAAGGAATAAAGGATGGAAATGATGTTCAAAGGAAAAGAAAGCAAGTAAAACATGAAAAGATACACCTTATCTTCTAAGCTTAGAAACATGCAAATTTGGGAGAAAGGTAAAAAATAACAAGATTAGGAGCTGTTAGAAAACATGGTATCTTATTTTCAAGAAACAAAGCAATTTTGAGCATATGTACAAAGAAATTTTTAGGCTAGTAGCTCTTCTTAGAGTTGGCTAATATTAGGCGTGTTCAAATCTTAGAGTTTATCCCTGTGTCCTTTGTGAGGAATAGTTGGAGTACGAGGTGTTTTAGCTGTGATCACAGATTACAGATGACTTGTATTTGATCTCTGACTGGCCTTTCGCTTAGACCCTTATCAATAAACTTCTAATTATCGAAAAAACACCCGACGTAATAAAACTGACCAAAAGATATTTTATTTGATTGGCAGAAGATTATAAATATCTATGAAGAAGTTGAAGCAAGGAACCAGATAAGTGACTTTCTGAGTTAATTGTGACAAGGGAAAAAAAACTTGTACAAATAGCTAGCCGAGATTAACTTGAAAAAATTTAGTTACATGCAATGAAACAGCTGTTTGGATTCACAGTTGGAAAATGTAAAACCATATGTCAAATGGTAACCATGTTTTCTAGCTTCAGCAATAAGTTGACATTTAACTTTTGTATCTCAAATTTTTAGAAGTTCTCTCATTTTATTTTTTAACAAGTAAAAAATCATACAGTTATTTTAATGGAGAAGCTACCATAAACCAGAAGCTATTCTAAACTAGGCAATATGCAAAAGATAGAATTTGAAAGAGGCAAATGCAAACCACTGCTCTAACTTGTAAAGGGATCAAAATTAGCAAGGTTTTATTTGAAATTATAGTTTTTGAAATCACAAATGTTTTGAGTGCTGTGATTTTCAATAAAAACTCTATATATTGATTCCTTAACTAATGCCCTAAGGGCACTGGCTAGCAAGACTCTCTTTTTTTCTAATAGCAAATGTTAGTATGTTAAATGCTATCTTAGTATTTTCTCCTTTGCCGGGATTTGAACCGTGGATCTTTTACTCCTTACCTCATTTAATCTCTTAGTTAAACCAAGTAAGCTACCCATACTCAAATAAAATAAAATAAAATAAAGGAGGGTGAAAAAGGATGGAATACCGGAATCCCAAGGCTTGTCGCGCAATAATGCACACCAACCAAGTTAAGCAACACATTCATTTGGGGTTTAAACAGGAACCTCTGGATGTCTTCAAAACCAAACCTTGCGCCATTAATGATTTCAAAGGCTTGCAGATAGTCTCCAACCTCAAGTGATTCATTACGCGAACATGCTTTCAAAAACCTCTCAACAGACCCTGCTCTAAGTCCCAACTCGATGTGCCTCTCGAAGTACAATCTTCTCCATGTCTGCAATCCAAACTCCTAATAATTACACCACATATCAGTAATAACACTACCCAAACCAAACGTGCTCAATATCTAATATGCCAATAATGATAATGAATGATATTACACATAATTTTTCCGTCTCATATTACGTGTCGTTTAAGGTTTCACATTTTCTAGGAAAATCATTTAGTGTGCATAATCTTTGATAAAATAAGTTCCATTGACTAAAATGATTTATTATTTTTGATTAATTCTAATCACGATGCTTGGAGCCTATTTGGATTGACTTATTTAAGCTTATCTATTGGAGTAACCACTCATAAAACTGTTCAGGAAAACTTATATGAAAACAACTAATATCATGTCCATAAGTTGTTTCAGCTTATTTCCATAATCTCTTTAAGATGGTTTAGAAAAAGTAGCTTATATGAAAATGATTTGACTTTATTTTATCTTTTGTTATAGAAATAACTTATAGACAACCACTTATATGATAAACGCCTATGCTATAAGCACTTAACTAAGCTATATATCCAAACATGAATATGAAACGTAAAAATGGATTTTTTTTAGAGTTTTGATGATTACCCAGAATCCAAATTGAAATAAAGTAACAAACTTTGGTAAAATAAGAAATGGATGAATCAAAATCATGGGTACCCTACCTTGATATAGGGTGAGAGAGAGGAATGGAGTAAAGGCCATCTGTTAGTGACAAGAGAGTGCCAAATGGAATCTGAGAAGCATAGTTGTCTCCAGAAATTTGAACAACAACCCAAAGCACACAAATCACGCACCTAGAAAACGTGAAACAAGTAAAAGGGTGAATGAAAATGGAAGATGCATGGTATAGGTAAAATGGAAATTAGAAAATTGGAACCTGAAGAAGTGAAGCGATTTTGAAGTTGATATCTTCAGGAAGGGAGATGAAGAATGAACTTGAATCTGCCATATCTTTGCATATGATGATTATGATTATCAAGTTGCAATTTGTATCACCAAAAGGATCAGGTGTACCTGTCCCTCATCTCTGTGCACATACATAACTTTTTTTTTGTTTTTTTTACTCTCTCCGTTCCATAACAAACCACTCATTTGCAAAAAAAATACTGTCCTAAAAAATGGGACGGAGGAAGTATTATTTTCTGCCGACTAAGTTAAGCTCACGAAGACATACATAACTTCTCTATAAAGAAAGACCTACAAAATAGCATAGCACGAGGTAAAACAACGTGATACTCAATATAGTATTGAATAATTTTGTCTTATGTGATTTTTTTTATAAGCAATTGTTATTTTGGTATTTTAGAACGTTTATACTTGAGACAAAAAATGCTATGGTGTGGTTTAGTGAAAGACAGTAATTTTGGTTTTTTTAGGTGATATTGAGTCAGTTGGAAGCTACTCTAAAAATAAAATACAAACTTTCCCATAAAAAAATAAAATACAAAAACTGCAATTACGTAAACATCTATTCTATTATAGTTTTAAGCGTGAGAAAGAAGAAGCGTGAGGTGAACATACATCTTTTCCTTGTTGATTATTATTATCTCATGTGATGTGTCATTGGAGTGTTGATCTTTAGCTCTTATCTATCGACAATTCTTCCATTGGGTGGTTGCTTTGTCTATTTGTTTCTAACTTTTATATCTCTAATTAGAGTTCTACGTGATTAAATAATAAGTGCGATAATGACAAGTCAATATCGTTAACCATTTTCCCTAAAGGAGGTATTAATTAATAAGTTAAAAAAAAATAAACTCAGAAAAATAAAATTAAAAAAAAGAAATAGGATTGCGTCATCTGAGCTATCATGAAAAAATATGGTGTCATCTCAAATGGCGATATGTAAGGGATTTTGGAAAGTATGACATACTGGATATTTATTTTGAATGTAGGGCACATTGGACAATTTTTTTTGAAAAGTAGGGCCTAAAAAAAATCTGAGGAATACTTGTAATAAGATAATGATTGACCTCCTTTATAAATTTATTCTTAAGGTATATAGTACTGTATTTTATAATGTGAGACTTTTAAATGAAGTACTAATCCATCCACAAACACTCCATCCTTCCCATTTTACAAATTATCAAAATTGCAGAGTGAAATAAAAAACTCACTAACAAGTTGGTATATAGAGCTGAGAATATATGGAAAAAAAATGCAGTAACAACAGGTTGTGTTAGTAATTTGGAATTCTATTAGGAAAAAAAAAATCGGTCAAGAACTACTTTAGACATTTACCAAAAAAAATTTGTTGCAGACAATTATCGTATTTTTTTAAGGACAATTATCATAATTAGATATTTTCAACCGGATTCAAACGACAACTTTACTTAAAAAATTCATTAAGTATTTGAGCCAAATTGCTTGATTTCAACTACAACCACAACAAAAAAGTTAGCATGTTACATACATTATTATTATTTTTTACTAAACATGTTACATGCATAGATCCATCCCCTAAAAAAAATGTTAGATGCATAGATAGTTAGTTTTCACATCATCAAATACTGATATTTGATACTTATCTATCTTATGATACAACATTATTAGGGATGGACAATGCACTGTGTCTTCTTGGGTCAGTTTATGGTCAATTATCTTACCAACCTTGTTTTTTTGTAGCTGTCCTTAATACTTCAACGTTTTCTATCCTCACCTCATCGGAGAAGATTGTAAAGCAATCAATCGATAAGGCATAATCATGCCTTCTTTATACTATGTAACTCCACTTTAGCAATGATATTGGAACACAAACCGTACGAACAATGTATAGACATCATATAACATATGTACACGGAAAACGAATCCTAGTTAAAGATATTCAAAACGCTAAAATGTATCCCAACCGTATAGGAATACGGTGACCGATGTCAATTTTTGTGTTCTCCAAACATTTTTCAATTTCATATATTCACTTTTGCTCATCCTACTTGACTGTTCATGTCTTTCTACCATTGGAATTTGATTTTGATTTGGTTAGTATATATTTTTCTACTTTAATATTTAATCACCAAAAGACTCACAAAAATAAATCATAAAAATACTGAAATTACAGACAAAATAAAATCCTTCACAGTGGTAAAAAAGCCAGTCTTATTTTACTGCTGCTACTTTAATATTTTATCTCTGTGTGTGACTAATATTCACTCATTTTCTTTAACTGCACCACAATTTATGGGGTGTCTGCAAAATAATTGCTTTATCACTTTTGTCTGGTAAAGTTATGATATTTTGAACTACCATTTGCACATTCCTTTGATTATACCATTTGCAGCTTTTAAAATTCAGTGGGAGAAACTATTATTAGGTTTTCAACTCTGTGGTCTTGCATTTGAATGAGAGAAAATGTGGTTGTGGCATGTGAGGAAAATGTTGAGTAAATGTGTATTGTGAGACATGGGGTGTGTGTTTGGGAAAGAGGGTTCAGAAAGGAAGAAAGAGGTGGTGAAAGTTGTTGCTAAGGTGGAGGAAGTTGAGTTTGAGGTTCAAAATGATATGAAAAATGAGCAAGAGGGTGGAGAGGATGAGAAGAGGAGGAGACAAAGGGAAAGGAGGGAGAGGAGGCAATCTTTGAAGCCTAATCCAAGATTGAGCAATCCACCTAACCATATACATGGTGAACAAGTGGCTGCAGGGTGGCCATCTTGGCTTTCCAAGGTTGCTGGAGAAGCCATACATGGATTGACGCCTCGAAGAGCTGATTCTTTTCACAAACTTGATAAGGTATGCCAATGCCTTGATTTGTTTTGTTATTTTCATTTGTGTATATCTCATAGTTTACTTATAAGTGAGCGCTCAAGAGTAGAGATAGCGAGATCTTAGTATTTAAGCAGAAGTTGTATTTAAATTGGACTGTAGTATTTAAACACAGGTAGTACTAAATAATAGACAGGTACTGCACAGTCGAAGACATATGCACAATTCTATTTCTAACATTTATGTTGTTTGCCATTGTCAAATGTAACCAACATTCTGGAAAATAGTAATGTGGATTTGAGACATGTACATTCTTATGTTTTTTTGTTGTAAACTTAAAATTGAGATTGAATCTCTTACCTCTGTACTATTTTTCAATCAGATTGGACAAGGCACATATAGCAATGTTTACAAAGCTAAAGATACTCTAACTGGGAAAATTGTTGCATTAAAGAAGGTTCGTTTTGACAATTTAGAGCCAGAGAGTGTGAAATTCATGGCCAGAGAAATTCTGATATTGCGTCGTCTGGATCATCCCAATGTTATGAAACTAGAAGGTTTAGTGACTTCTAGGATGTCATGTAGTTTGTATCTTGTCTTTCAATACATGGAGCATGATTTGGCTGGACTTTCAACGAGCCCCGCAATTAAGTTTACGATGTCTCAGGTATTGAAATAGTTTCCTTAGGTGATTGCAATTGTTTATGATTAAAAAAAAAGAATATTTCTTGATTTGGAACTTGTTTAGGTTAAATGTTACATGCATCAGCTACTTTCTGGACTGGAACACTGTCACAACCGCAATGTGCTGCATCGTGATATAAAGGGATCAAACCTTCTTGTTGACAATGAAGGAATTCTTAGGATTGCTGATTTTGGATTAGCATCCTTCTTTGATCCTAATCACAAACACCCGATGACTAGTAGGGTGGTTACTTTATGGTATCGATCTCCCGAACTTCTTCTTGGAGCCACTGATTATGGTGTAGGAATTGACCTTTGGAGTGCTGGCTGTATACTTGCTGAATTATTGGCTGGAAGGCCTATTATGCCTGGTCGAACAGAGGTAAGGTCTCTAATTCAGATTTTCTGTAGTCACAACAGTGACCATTGGACCGAGATCAGACGATGGAGAAAGAAGCAGATTATGATTTATTTTTTTAAAATTCTTAAATATTGAGCTTGAAATCTAGATTGTCCTGTCATGATTCAACGACCACCGATGTGCTGACTGTGTGGAATTTGTTACTCCAGCAAATCTAAATCCTACTAATTTCATTGTATTGTTTCTCTAAGGGCATATTTCAACTTGTTTGTGAGATTTCTGCTTCATATTGCTGATTATATAATATCCTTCATGCTTCATAGGTGGAACAACTACATAAGATATTTAAGCTATGTGGTTCTCCTTCTGAAGAATATTGGAAAAAGGCAAAGTTGCCACATGCCACAATTTTTAAGCCACAACAATCATATAAGCGGTGCATATCAGAGAAATTTGATGATTTCCCACTATCGTCATTACCACTAATTGAGACCCTTCTAGCAATCGATCCAGCTGAACGTAAAACTGCCACTGCTGCATTGCACAGCGAAGTAAGACAGTAATCTAGTTGCTAAATGAATCTTGTGAAATCACATAGATTCGAAGTTAAATTGTGCTTGAAATCCTTAATGTTTTATTAATTTAATGTAAGGATCTAAGTTTACTGTTAATTTTTATTTTTTGCAGTTCTTTACAACCCAACCTTATGCTTGTGAACCCTCTAACCTTCCAAAATATCCTCCCAGTAAGGAGATGGATACAAAGCTTCGGGACGAAGAAGCTAGAAGGTAACAACTTAAATTTGGTTTTGAAGTCTAACAGTAACTTCATCAAGATTTTCTTTGTTCTAACACACACACACACATGGATGACAGAAATTTTCTGAACTTCTAAATGAAAGGTTCAAATAACTTATGAATTCTCACGTGAATAAAAATTTGACATGTCCATATATTAGGTTATTTTACCATTCAAGTCAATTCAGTTCACTTCTCTTCTTTCCTTTTCCATTTTATGACTTTAGATTAAGAGCTGTTGGCAAAGGTAATGCTGTTGGCACTAAGAAATCTCGTTCGCGTGATCGAAGTGGTAGGGGAATTCCACTTCCAGAGGTCAATGCTGAGCTGCAAGCCAATATCGATGTATGTTAGATCAGGCATTATATTCATTTTAAAAGAACATTTCTAATACTTTTATTTTTCAATATTGTGGTAATTGTTTAACTCGTGTCATCACAGAGATGGAGACTGGTAACGCGCGCTAATGCTAAGAGTAAAAGTGAGAAGTTTCCTCCTCCGCATCAAGATGGAACTTTAGGCTATCCTTTTGGTTCTTCATGTCATATGAATCCAGTTTTTGATCCTCCTGATGTTCCATTTAGTTCCACAGACTTCTCATATCATAAAGCAAATATTCAGACCTGGTCCGGCCCATTGGTGGAACCGAGGGTGAGTGCGCCAAGGAGAAAGAAGAACAAGGCAGGTGACCGGCATATACAATCGAAGTCATCAAAGGACATAAAAAGATAGAATGTAAAGAGTTTCAGTACAATACCAAAAAAGGAAAATACTACTTATCGCGAAAACAAGCCTCGCGAAATTGTACACAACATGTGATTGGTTGTTTCCTATCACTTATCCCTCCAATGTATCCGACAAATACAGAACTGACATTTCCACCACAAAAAGTATCACATTGATATCTGTGAATTTCGTGATGGAAATGCTTTGTACTAAATAGCATTTTTGCCCAAAAATTACAATTAAATATTCTTGATGCTGCAAATGCTGCTTCAAGAAGATATTGTACCATTTCTTTCTAGTCACAAGAGAGATAGAAAACATTGTATTTCTTGCTCCCATTTCTTTCTCAAAGATTAAAGGATTATTATTCTCTATCTTGTATATCTTTATCTATTTTTCTTCTTTATTAAACAGTTTATGAACATTTAATGAGGTAGTTTTTCCAAGCAGTTTTATTGATCTATGAGTATGATTCTCCCTAATTTTAACACTCACTCATAATGTTCCCCCTTTGATCACAGCTAGCCATGAACTTGTGAAATGTGCAGAATTAATGCATAGTTTTGCTTAAGCTTTTTGGTTTCTTCCTTTAAGGTTATGCGCGAACACCGTCCGTAGAAGTCGTGGTAACGGTTCTGCTTGGTTGCTTTTGTTCTGGTACCCCACACGTGAATGGTATCTGCACTTATGACAATGATCTCCTTTTTTCTCAAGCTGTTACACTGAGAAAGAAAAAAGGACTTTGTTTCTAGACCACTTCAAAGAGCGTTTAATGTAGAAAGATGAACTACCATCAAAAGTTGCATGAAAAATAAAGAAAAAATGATAAAGGAAAGTGATAAAAATATGTAAAAACTTGTTTGATTGATTGTGTGGGTAAAATATTCTTGACCCACACTAATTCATGTATTACATCATCCAATATCGTGGCTAACAACACTAATATAGATAACTACCATGTCGACCGAGTTACACTCCAAAATCGCCTCGTCAGCTAAGTATATCAACTTTCAAACCAACTAGCCGATGCAGTCATAACCCTATTATTAACAAAATAAACCTTCATGCACGTTTTGAACGTAGTTGGTTGATATCTTTTTTATATGGTTGAGTTTATGACAAAATTGTATCATTGTTGTTGGGTGCATGTCGGTTCACTAACGGTCGATTACTCATGATCATCACACCTTTATTTTTAAGGAATTTGATGATTATCCACGATTTTGTCTTTCAAACTGACTATGTTGTCAAATTTATTTTATTCTCTCTCCATTATCAGATTTTATAATAAGGTTTTAACGAGATTTGAGTAAAAAAAAAAACAAAAGAAATTGTGTAGAAAGAATAATTATGACAAACTTGTAAAATGAGGTGAATGCTTTAAACATTGAGTGGAGAAAAGCAATTAGAAGTTTGAACATTTTAGGCATGACTAAGAGAGGTCCATGCCACCAACAAAACAAATGAGACCTACTACACCTTTCATTTCATGTTATCACCTTGACTTAATGATCATTCATGCTTAGGCTAACCATTAACAAAACCCGAAGAAGATTCGTTTTTGTGTCTCCAGCACCATAATTAGCCAAACCGTTAATGACAAAATCAAAAATTACTATACTAAAAAAGGGGTGTTTTAGATTACTAGAAAATATTAGTGTAATGTTTTCTAAGCTGTAATGTTTTTACTTTATGATTGTGTTGTTGTGGTGGACCATTGGTTGAATGAAAGAGGTATATTGTCGTTTCTAAGCGCGACAATAATCATTGTATTGTTTCCATGATGAAGCTGCTGTCTGGGCTGTGGAAATTATCATCAGTCCGTACTGTTCCACCACCCGGAAAGTTGGAATTGGAATGCTAATGAAAACCCACATGGTTACGTTCATCCGGTGGTTGTAGACTTACAACTTTGAAGTATGCTCATCTTAGGATAATTCATTCAAATTATGAGATGTCAATTTTTATGAATTAGTGAGAACTTGCCTTTAAATAGAAGAAGTTAAATTAACCTATCCAAATTGACACCGTAAATAATTGAATCTGAGACTTTAGAGGAGCACGCTCTATCCCAAACCAATTATTTTCTATATTTTGTTAGGAAGTTATTTTGAATATATAGTTTATAAACAAAGAGAGAAAGAGATATACCAATACATATTTAGAGTTTCCCCTAAAAAAGTACATATTTAGTTTATAAACAGTGTACAAAAATTACATTGTTAAAAAATCGCAACCATTCATATGCGCGATTTTAAAAGTAGTTATGATCCCATAAAAAAAGTAGTTATGATGAAAATCAAACATTTTCAATAATCCAAAATCATTAAAACTTGTTGACAACAATATACTCCATCTATTTATTGATATTTCTACATAACTTGTTGACGCCTAATCTTTGTGAAAACCAAAATCTTTGTGAAAACCAAAATACATGTGAGCGTATTGGTATTTTGTTTTTAGTCTAGATCTTTGTTGTGAGATGAAAGTTAAGAAAATGTGAGAAAAGTATGAGATAGGAGAGAAGTGTGAGAAATATATTCATTTATCTATTTTCTAAAACTCTTTTTTAACATATTCCTCATTTTCTTTTCACAAATCTCAAGTCACCATTGAATATTTGTGTGCTATTTTCAGATCCGGTATATTCCTTGTTGGTGCCAAGCTTTACTTTATGAGCTAAAAAAGGCCAACAAAGAAGTTTTTTTGGAAGCCATTAGCTCCAAATTTAATGAAACTTATTTTCTTGAGAGCACTTTTCAAATGACATTGTTAATGGTCTACATCACACTCCAAGGTTAGTGCATGAGTTACCTATAGCACTTAGGTGACATAGTTTTAGGTAATATTGTTTTTATCTTTCTCTCAATCAATCATTCTATCTCAAAAAAAAAAAATTTGTTCATCTACAATCTCTCTCATCTAAATTACACTAATGTCACCAATATCATCAAAAAGCTATATCACCTAAATGAAATCCGTGAACTACATACTTGATGGAAAAGTGAGTCTTCCACGACATTATATACTCATGAAAGATTCAAAATGCATGAGTTTATGTCTGAGCTTGCGTTCATAGTGAGGGGCAATTGAATTCTTTTGGGTCAACAATTAAGTACGTGTATAGTTGGTTAAGTTTGAGGATAATATCCACTAATCAATGTCAGCCATTCTCATGTGTCAACTTCAATAAAATTCCAGAATAAGGGCAACCAATGCTCAAACTTTCTAGGACGGACTTGCATTAATTACACTTGATAAAAAAGAAAGATAAATACACAAAATGTCCTCATAATTTGGTTTTTTGTACAATCATAAATTGGAATTAATTAGTCAAAAATAAGTAAAGTCCAGTAAAAAATAGAAGAGTTAATTAGGTTTTTAGTCCCTGTAAATATTCACAGTTTTGTTTTTAGTCCTTACAAAATAAAATCATAATTTTTAGTCTCTATGACATTTTCCTTAAGCATTTTAGGGACCAAAAATGTTGATGGAAATTTTTGACAGAGACTAAAATTTCTGATGGAAAAATTTTATAGGGACTAAAAAAGTTAATGGAAATTTTTATAGGGACTAAAAAGTATGATTTTATTTTGTAGGGATTAAAAACAAAATTCTGAATATTTATAAAGACAATTTATTTAATTAACCCAAAATAGAATAATGCTTGTATAAAAAAAAACTAGCAACACACTCTTGGTTAAAATTCACATAAATGTCACTAAAATATAATATTTTGTGAGACTCACATGAGTTTTAACCGATCAAGCAATAATAATGTGTTCAAAATGTATGTTAAAAATTGTATCGTTAGCCTGTAAACTCTAAAAATTATTCCCAAGCTCAAGCATAACTCGAGTCCATGCAATTACTTGTTTGAAGTTTGCATTTAAAATACAATGCTTGATTGGGACAAATTGAATCATTCATTTGACGGAAAAAATTATGAAAATCAGCATTAACATTAGTTTGAAGTTTATTTATACTAAATTTTACATAAAATTTATTTTAGTAAAAAATATCTAAAGATAAAATCATATACCGTAGGATTAGGAATGCATCTCACTTATAAACTCATTTTGATACTATACTCTTTTTACAGAAAGAAGTTTATTTAAATTGGTTTTGTGTACAAAAACACTTAAAATAGAAAAAGTGAATAATGAAAAGAGAGAGAGGGGGAGAGAGATTTGAATAATGAAAAGGTGAATTATAATTATAAATAGAAAAAGTGAAGATGCGTGGGTGGAAGATTTGAAAATGACAGAATGATGAGTGTTCCACGCTCATAGTACACAACAAAAGCAAAGGCATGCCAAAAAGCATTCCAACTCATCCATTCCATCATTTCAATCTTCATCACTCTCTCTTGAATCAACGGTCATAACTGTTTTATGTGCTATTTCATTCATCCCTATACTATACTATACTATACTATACTATATATATGTTGCATTAACTAACTCACTCTAAACCTTTTTCTTTTGTTTTGAACCATTTTACCTCTTCATCACTCAACTAAGTGAAAACAAAGGATATATTAGTGGTAGCCAAACAAAGAGAAGGAAAAGCTCAAGTATAAGCTTAGTAAAATTAAGAAAGGCTAATTAGTTTGGATTATATTGGAATATATGTGACATTGAGTTTTGGAGGTGTGAATATGGTTGGAGGAGGAGCTTTATATGAGAAACTAACGACGATGATGACCTCGGATCATGCTTCGGTGGTGTCGCTAAACATATTTGTTGCTCTTCTTTGTACTTGCATCGTCATTGGTCATTTGTTGGAGGAGAACCGTTGGATTAATGAATCCATCACTGCTCTTCTCATTGTAAGTACCGAGTAGTTTATGTTCTTCATCAATTATCAATAGACTATGCTTTCATTGTATGATACATTATTGATGGCATGGCAGGGTTTGTGTACTGGGGTGTTAATATTGTTTACAACTGGAGGAAGAAGCTCTCATATAATGGTTTTCAGTGAAGATCTTTTCTTTATTTACCTTCTCCCACCCATCATTTTCAATGCAGGGTCTCTTTTTTACTCTTCCTTTATTTGTATTTACAATCCATATAAAACTTTTTTACATATACGTTTAATCAAACCATATTTGTGCCTTTGCAAAAATAAAATAAAAAAACGTAGATATTTGTAAGGATATTTTACAAAGTGACATTATAGTATGATTTGATTAGAAACACTAAAATAAAGTGCTGTTGCACGCTCACTCGTCGCACATAGGAATTACTGTAATCTCTTACTATTTACTTTTAACTGTACTGTTTTAAGATAGTGCACAATTGCATGGTTCTGACTTCAATTGCTCTGTTATTCTTTATCCATCTTAGGTTTCAGGTCAAGAAGAAACAATTTTTCCGCAATTTTATGACTATAATGCTTTTTGGTGCAATTGGTACACTCATATCATTCTGCATTATATCACTAGGTAATTAATTTGACTAACTCTATGCCTCCATTTTCTATAACATCAATCAATTTTATCAATTGAGAATTCATAACAGATACTTGTTTTGATAAGATTTTGGATCAAAATGTGGTGTCATATTCTCAATTACTGTGTAACATTATTTGTCCCTAGCCAACATTTTGTGTCTGTGATAATTTGTCTAATTCATTTATCATCTCTTATTTATTTTTACCAAGGTGCCATACACTTCTTTCAAAAATTAGATATTGGTTCCCTCAAGATTGGAGATTATCTAGGTATATACTATATATATGATTATCTCATAGTTTAATGTTGGACTTTATCCACAAATATGAACACTTACCTTATCTTGTTCTACTGAATGCAGCAATTGGAGCAATATTTTCAGCAACAGATTCTGTGTGCACATTACAGGTATAACTTTCAATACATTTTCCCCTCTTTGCACAGCATTTATTTGATATTATCTATCTGTATGCATCAGGTTCTTAATCAGGATGAGACACCTTTACTATACAGCCTGGTGTTTGGAGAAGGCGTAGTAAACGATGCTACTTCTATAGTACTCTTCAAAGCAATTCAGAATTTTGACCTCTCCCACATTGACTTAACCACTGCTTTACATTTATTAGGAAACTTTTTATATTTGTTCATTGCAAGCACTGTCTTGGGAATCTTTGTAAGTGTTTCTTTGACTCTTTAATCTTGTCCCTTTGTCTCTTCTATTGTTTGCTTGTGACTTAAGTAACTGTTTTAACCGATATTTTTAAGGTTGGATTGTTTAGCGCATACATTATTAAAAGGCTCTATTTTGGCAAGTTGATAAGGTGGATAATTCAGGCATTTTTCAGAAATTGTCTTAGCATATAGTTAGTGATTTTCTAATTTATTTATTTTTTGGACAAATGTCAGACACTCTACAGACCGCGAGGTCGCTCTCATGATACTAATGGCTTATCTTTCATATATGCTAGCTGAAGTAAGATTTTTTTCTGGAAATTGAGCCGATGCTTTACTATAATATCGTAACTGATTCTAGTACTGATCATTTTTATTATTTCTTTGGCAGCTATTTTCTTTTAGTGCCATTCTGACTGTGTTCTTCTGCGGCATTCTTATGTCGCATTATACCTGGCATAATGTGACAGAAAGTTCAAGAATAACAACAAAGTACGTTAAATTGTCCAACATATTTACAGTAGTATAAAGATTGATACTAATTTGAAAGTTATTTTATATAATCACTCTGCTGCAGGCATACTTTTGCTACTATGTCATTCATTGCTGAGATATTTATCTTCCTTTATGTTGGGATGGATGCACTAGATATGGAGAAGTGGCGATTCGTAAGTCAAAGGTATAAAGATTTTTAGATTGATGGAGTTGATAAACTGACTTGAAATTACTGTCAGATGTGAAATTAACATTGTGGTCTCTTTATTAGCCCAAAAAAATCAATTGGTGTCAGTTCATTGTTGTTGGCACTTATCCTAGTGGGAAGAGCTGCATTTGTTTTCCCTCTTTCCTTCATATCCAACTTGTCTAAGAAGTCTCAATCTGAGAAAATTGAGTTTAAGCAACAAGTATGTATCTTCTCATTTTCATTTCAAGATTTTCATAGCTGAGCGAGTCAATTGATGTATTGCACTTTCGCGCCGATGATTTGTTTCACAGGTGACAATTTGGTGGGCTGGTCTCATGCGTGGAGCTGTTTCTATTGCACTAGCTTACAATCAGGTGAAAGATCAAACTTCATAACTTCCAATTCAACATCCTGAAATTATATCATTGACTCATACAAATAAACACTTTTTCGTACGCAGTTTACAAGACTAGGACATACTAAATTGCGTGAGAATGCCATCATGATCACTAGTACTATTACAGTTGTACTCTTCAGCACAGTGGTTAGACTCTACTCAATTAAATGGAACATTAATATAGATTAGGAGAAGTGTCATTTTCACATTAAGTAAAAGTAAATAGACTTGTATACGAGTGACAGTGACACTCCATCATAACTAGGAATGCTAAAAGGAGAAAAAGTTACCAAATATTGTTTTGAACATTTGAAATTGTGCAGGTGTTTGGGTTGATGACAAAGCCACTTGTGAGGTTATTGCTACCTTCTTCTAAACACATAATAATCAGCATACCGTCCCCACCATTGAGCCCGAAATCATTCAGTATGCCACTACTTGGCAATGGACAAGATGACGTCGGGGGCAATGGTGGTACCCAAAGACCAAGCAGATTGCGTACGCTCCTTAGGATTCCTAGTCATGGGGTACATCACTATTGGCGTAAATTTGATGATTCTTTCATGCGGCCTGTCTTTGGTGGCCGGGGTTTTGTACCTTACGTTCCTGGTTCGCCCCTCTAACTAAGTGTCAAACACTGGAATTGATATACTAATTAGTTTGTTAGATGGTGTGGTGTGTGGTTTGGCTTTGATTGTGCACTTGTGTCATTTTTTAGAAGATTTCAACTTTCTATATGATGCCAATTGCCAAAAGAGGGAAAAAAAATGAAGAAGGTACAAGGAAAGAAAAGATTTATAGGAGGAATATTACAGACATAGAAAGAGTTGTTTGCTTGGGTAACTTAAATTGTAATTTGATACTGATTAAGTGATTCAAATTTTTGGTTTGTACATGCTGTGGATGAAAACGTCATGAAACACTGCAGATATAGATTTTACAATTGCATGGTTGTGTAATGAGAGTGTCTAAATTACTGATATTTGGAGCAAATAAATCCCGTACCCGTGTAATATTGTGTGTAGAGAATAATATTTATTTATTAATCATCCGACTCAACAATAGTTGAATCGATTGAACTAATCAAATGTCTTTTGGGTTTTATCTCCTGTTCCATGATGACAGAATTAGGCAGCACATAATCACCCTGGTGGTGAGCTGAGAGCAGATTGAATTCACATGGTGCAACAAGCCCACAGCATGAGTCCTGTCGTTGCTCTAGTTGCAGGGTTTGGACTCCTCTACAAGAAACTAGAAAGTTCAAAAAGGTACTTGGAAGAATATGGAGACCTCAGTCAGTCTCTCTATTTCTATCACGAATTCTAAGGGAAACATTTCTAGGAAAGTCAATGAACGGATTAAAGATTTTAGCTGAGAATATCATAAGGTTCCTTATAATCTTCTATTAATAGGCGTAGTTCACTTTAAACACATTCACATGTCACATATTAACATGATTGAGTCAAACCATCATAATAAACAAGTATAGAGAAACAATTGATTTCAAAACATTTGCTATTATGCTCAAGCAGTTTTATGCCTTATGGATGAATATAGTATCCGACTGCCACGCCGACAAGAGCAACCATGCAGACAAACAGTAATGGAAAGCCAGCCTGAACTTTTGCATTACTTTTCCTCTTTAACACCTCCTAACAAAACAAAAGAAAACTTATACGTTGTCAATAAAAAAATGTATAGTAGCTCAAAACATAATTTCACTGCTTTAAAGAATCAGAAGACACGAACATTGAAACATTCAACAATCAGCATAGATCTCCCACTTGTGTATGTAATACCAGACAGAAATCAAGCACAGTTGATCAGAAAACTTCTAATGGTTTTCTGATATTAGAAACATGTAACAGTTCCTGCTGAGTTAATTGCCTAAATTGGAGTTATTATAGTCTAAAAAAAATGTTGGATTTATAGTGATGATTTATAATGAAAAACTAACAAAATTGACTTTCTATGCCTTCCCTCTTCCCAAAGTTTTAATTGCATTTGTGGTTATGTTGTTGCCCTTAATATGGCGAAAAAATGCAGACAAATCATGTGGCTGCATTGCAATTGCGGAAGCAATGGCAGCTGCAAACCTCAGTTTAAAACGGTGCCCCCCACCCCCCGGGCACACAAACAGACACTTTCTAGTATTCTCAACTGTATTGATATGGGAAACAAAGTTCATGCAGGATAACATTGACATAAAATAAAAAATAACAAAAAAAAAAAAAAACTTCCAAATCTTTCTTCAGCAACTCTTTTTCTTTAATGTTTGCGCGTCTCTCCTCATTCAACTTCATCACGGCAGCCTCAGTCTGCAAAGATCAAAACTAAAGATGTGAATTGCTTTCATCTTTGCACTTTACAAAAAATGTCAAAAAACACAACTTAAAGAACTGACACCAAGTCTTGGACCATACATAAACTGAGATAATATCTTTATAAACTACACTGGCATAGGATAAGCATATTACAACCTTTTAAGACAATTTATGGCCCTAGGCAATAATCATTACACAATCAAAAACATGTTAACTTCAAATGAAGTCAAGAATCTATAGTTGATGATAAATTCTCTTTCTCTTTTTGGCTCACAGGGAGCAAAACAATATGCCATTATGATATGATCCTAGCCTTATTTATCCATATATTAGTATAATGTGGGGTTAACAAATATTAGATAGCTTTAAATTACATTGGGTTTACTCATTTCCTCCATCAATTCCCATTTAAGGTAGTAGTCTAATAAAGTTTAGATATTTATCTGCCAACATTTTGAGAGAATCATGTTAAAGTATGACGGGCACATGGACTAGAAAACTTACTGTCATCATGATTGATCTAAATTCAGGATCTCTAACCTCTCTTAGCTTGGAATCCATCATACAAAGCCTTGACTTCAATTCCTCACAACTCTTGGCTAAATTCAACTGCACATCATCTTTTTCTGGGCTCATGTCACCCACATTTTCAGCATGCCTTGGGACAATAACCTCATCTGTTTTATCCTCTCTTGTATCCAAGGCTGGTTCCAAACCTTTAACTTCCTCTGAATCCTGGTAAAAGTAAATAAAAAAATGAGATAGTTATTAATTTATTATCTATCATCCAATGGTACGGAATATTATATGCCACCACCGAGTTGAACTAAAACTAAAATATCTCAAATTCACATCTGGTGGTGCCTAACAGATGGCTGGCAACTTGGGCAACCCGGTGCACTAAAGCTCCCGCATAAGCAGGGTCCGGGAAGGGGTCCCACCATTAGGTGTATTGTACGCAGCCTTAGAGACTGTTTCCAGGACTTGAACCCGTGACCTTTCAGTCACATGACAACAACTTTCCCAGTTGCAGATGGCTGGCAACTTGATAGGCACAAAAAGTGAAAAATTAACAATGTTATTCATATTATACTACAATGTATCTCCACAGAAAATGGCTACTGTGTTTTCATAATTCAAGTAACTAGTGAGAGAGATTAATTTTTGAAACTTGGAAGGAGAGGAGCTCACTCTAAGAGGGGGAGGTATGTTTTCAATTCCACTGGGCACCCTGTCTTTGAGCACATTGGTTTGGGTGGATGGATCCTGTTTGATATCACCATTTAATGGTAGCAAAACTGGTGAAGATGGTGGGCTGATGAGGACTACCTTCAGTTTCTTCTCCTCGATGTACTTACCAGTATCTTTTGCAAACTGTAAAGAGAACAAATTAAAAATCATTCAAGAAAAAACATAATGAAAATAGTTGGACTATTTGAACTAGTTTGGATCGACTTATTTGAACATATCTACTTGCATGAGTTTTGTGAGACTGTTTGGGAGAACTTATAAAACCAGCTTATCACATTGTTCATAAGTTGTTTTCAACTTATTTTCATTAGTTATCCAAGATAGCTTATGAAAACAACTTATAGCTTATACTGAAACAATTAAAATCTGTTTTACCTTTTATTATAGAAATAGCCTATACATAAAACCTATATTCATGTTAAGTGCTTGTGCTGTAAGCTGCAAATAAGTTGTTTATTTCCAAACAATTCCTATATCTTTAACCCTTCCTGCTTACGACCTTATCACAACCTCAAAACAGGGAAAAAAATTATAAATAACATGATCTCACCATATCAGATGTAATGTCATCTTCTGTAGTTCCAAAGGGGACAACGGTGCTTATAATAAGAAACTTGTCTTTGCAATGCATATCAGGCGGTGCAGTGCGTTGAGCTTGCATCGTAACTAGTACATCCAACAAATAAACATAAGCCAATAATTTGTGTTACTTGAATCATAAAAAACAGATAAAAAGTATAGTAAAAATATGAAATGAATTGAGCCTTAAAGAAGAAGAAAAATACCAGTGAAATCACATTTTTCCTTTGGCTTGATGATGCCTATATTAGGTCTAACACAATATTTCTTGGGCGACGTTGTTTTAACCTGCAAGTAGATTACAAAATTATAGACATATATTTCTTGTTCACAATGTAATAGTAAATACTAAAGCAAGAATCAAGAAAAATGCAGATTTGCAAAACAATCATAATCATAATAGTGTACCTTAAAAGCAATGTACTGATCAATCTTGTTTGCAAGTTGAATCAGACATGAACTTTGTTTCTTCAATTCAACTACATGAAGAAAACAACAACAAGAACAGAATTGTGATATATAATTAGTCTTGAAAAGAAAATGGTAAGAAAAGAAGGAGGAGTGACTTACAGACAAATCTGAGTTCGGAAGGATCGATTTGAAGAAGCTCTGTAGTCATGCTCTTGTTTGTTTCTACTGTAAAAAAATGAGAATGCGGAGAAGAAGAAGAAGAAAGAGTAGTTTGTTTCTTGGAGAAAGAGAAATGGTTGGGGGTCCGGTCGGTTACGTGAGTGGGGGGGCTCACCAACTGCTCTTGTTGTACCAAATCAAATCATCTCATCTTTTCAAACTATTTCCCCTTTTATTTCATTTTTATTACTTCATTTATTTCTACTACCTACCAATATTAACTTTTTTATTAATTAAAGCTACTATTATTAATTGCATTAATCAAAATAATAAACATGTTAACTAGTGAAAGTTTTGATGTCATATGAGAAGGTGTGTTACTAGATTTGATGTCATAGAAAAGAATGAGTGTTTATAAGTCAACTAGAAAGCTTAGATGTCTCGCTAACCCAACTTTTTACGGAATTCTCATTTTCTTATATGGAGATTTTTTATTTTTTTAGAGAATTTTTTTAGAGACTTACAAGAGGAACTTGTCAAGCAAAATTAAATTAATGATGTATATAAAGTTGAAAAGAGAGACAAAATTCAACTCACTAGGGTTGGATCTAGTATAAGTGATTAATTGCTTATAACACAATGAATTAAGGTTTGAGTCTCATTAAAAAGTTTTAATATTTATTTATTGTGTAAAATAAGGTGGCATTTTTTTCCGAAGAAGCTAAAATGGAATTTATTAAAATAATAATGAGTCCTAATCAGCATAAGGAATGCTAGACTAGGATTCGTTAAGTAGCAACATACAATGGAAAATAAAATTTGTACCTAAAACCCAAACATACATAAAAAAAACCCTCAACCAACATCACAAGCTGCCACAAAAAACAACTTCCACCATCTACAATGTGCTCCTCGCACACAACTTCCAAACAACAACGTCAAGAACCAACACAACAACCTATGAAAAACAACTGGTAATAATAATGATTGAAACAACAACAACCACCTTCACCACAACAACAATCGATGTCACCTTAACTATCCACCTTTGCAGCAACAACAACAACCAGCGCAACAACAAAATCCACATTCACAACAGCAACACCATCAATCCACATCGACAAACCACCAAATAACAGAGTAGTTGAATCGGGTGAGAAGGTTCTAATCGAACCGAACCGTTGAAGACCCACCAACATTTCCTCACACCACCAAAAACGTGGCCTACATCACCACCTCACACCACCATCACCTCCTCCACATAGGTGTGGATCAGAAGGAAACAACCACCACACAAAAACACCAAACAACCTGTGTATTTCTAACAGCTGCAAACTTAGCACCCGCAAGGAAGAAAACAACATTGCAGCAGCTACAGTACCAAAACTACCATCATCACCTCCTCTTACCACCAAATCTGAGACTTATCTCACCACTGTCACCACGCCACACCACCATCGCTTTCTACACACAAGTTTGGGGAAGATCGAAACAAACACGAAACAACCGCCACGAAATCAACACTAACAAACAAAGCTTCTATGAAACTCCAAATCCTAACAACATCTTCTTCACCTTTGATTAGCTCATATACCTACAGAGAAAAGATTACTCTTAAATCCATGCAACCTGTTAACTTCGCCCAAATGATTTGCCTTCATAGCTCTTTTTCCAATGGCACGTTTGCTCCTGCGCAACAGCTTCCTCACATCAATTAGAGCCAATTTGCCGTCACTTTATGCAGAAACAAGCCAAGAAAACTCAAAGGCAACCAAACCACTGCCACCTTGGAATTACACCAAAGGCCGTCGGCGGTCTACGACCACCCGAAACCAAACAAATACAGGGAATCTCCAAATCTGCAGAAGAAAATAGAACATACCTAAACCAAGCAAACGAATACGAAGTACGAACAAAAACCGCGAACAACAGCAACCACAATCCACCGGCACGGCAACCTCCGGGAGATCTGGAAAGGGTGGTGCAGATGGCTAAAGACGATCGTCGCACCACCACCACCATCTGATGTCTACATGATGACGACAAAAATTGAATGAAAAGGGAAAGGGGTAAGTGTTTGGCGGTGAGGAAATTAGAGAGAAGGGAGAGGAGATTTGTGTAAATTAATCAGTAGTGATGATGTTTTAGTTCGACGAAGTCTCTGATGTTTTTGGATCGGTGGCGTCACTGTTCCTCAACAAGTTAAAATAAGGTGACATTTATTGTACACACTACACAAATTTGTGCATCATACGCAAGTTAGAGAAGGTTTTTTTTAACCATTGGATAAAAGAGGAACATTGATTTTATTATAGAGTATTCACATTATATCTCTCTCACTTTGTCTTCCCTCTTTTCACCACATCCACATTAATTTGACCGGCATTAAAGAAATAGATGAACCTTTGTCCTTGTATCACTACATCAATGAAGTGTACAACTTTTTTTATTTTTTTACATTGAAGTGTACGGTTCTTGTTTTCCATTAGAACTCGGTAACAAAAATCATAAAAAAACAAAATAAGTTCCCTAGAAAATGAAACGGAGAAGATGACCAGAGTCCATAGCAATGGTGGTGGACGGTGGTTCTCTGGCGAAGGTGTCCAGAACTCAAAACAAAGTAGATAAATAGATAGATCTCATGACGGAGAACAAGATCTAGTACTCATTTTCCTTGAACAAACTCGTGATGGTCGGGCAGGCCGGTCCTAATGTTTGAAGAGTCGGATCTGAAAACACACAGACATAATAATGTCTTTTGTTTAAAAAAAAACATAAGGTTTTTTGGCCAAATCATGTTTTATGTGGTACTGGAATGTTTCGACGAGTGATCTCTCAATAAGGGAGATGAGTAATGTGGTGAAGGCTACTAGTGATTTCATGTTTATTTCAATAACCTTTCACTCCTTTTATTTTTCCTTCGTCGTGTTTCTTGTTTATTTTATGTCTTGGTCTTGTGTTCACTTATTGCTGAGTAAAATAGATCTTGAAATGTTCATCGATTATGGTTTAATTTTAGTTTTCCGAGTTTTTTTTTTTAAGAACATGATGATGAAGATAGAAAATGGATGGTAGTCTTATGATGGGTGAATTGCATATGGAGGTGGAAGACAAAGTGTGAGAGATATAATGTAGGTAGACTATAACAAGGATCAATATTCCTCTTTCATATAATGGTTTAAAAAAACTTTCTCAAACTTATTTCATGTGCACGGATTTGTGCATAGTAAATGCCACCGTAAAATAAAGGGTTAAATATGTTTTTGGTCTCTGTAAAAATTTCAGCTTTTTGTTTTAGATCCTCAAAAAAATTTCATCGATTTTTAGTCCTCAAAAAGGTTTCAATCACCACTTTTGATCCTTGGTTTTAAATCAAGTCATGTGTACCCTTCAATTTTTTACGGAAATTTTTAGAATATTACAAAAAATAAAATTCAAAAAAAGTATGAATTAAATATGAATTTTTAAGCATCAAAAACATAAAAATTCATAATTACTCATGTTTCGTTAAAAAAAAAACTCTAATTTTTTTTAGAGAGATTCTTATAATATTTTAAACATGACTATAAAAAATAATCAAAATCTCAAATAATATACATGAGTTGTTGACTTAAACAAAGAGAGCAAAAGTGGTGATGAAAAATATTTGATGGACTAAAAATCGAAGAAATTTTTTAGAGACTAGAATGAAAGGTTGAAATATTTATAGGGATAAAAAAACATATTTAACTCTAAAATTGAACATTATAGGAAGATTAGAATAATAAAGCATGTTGGAACAAGGGTGTTTCACAAGTCACCTATTGAGTTTTGACAATAACAAGGTATTAAAAATAATCAATTGGATATGCTAAACAATTTGTTCAAGTGTGCAGGATCCATAATCAAAGTACTACTCTTAGAGATTATGATTGAACAAATTCAAGAGCAAAGGAATTTATTTGAAGCTTAAAGCATCTGGAAGAACTGCGTCTGAAGAACTGCGTCTGAAGAAACGAGTCTGAAGAAGAGTTCCTGAAGAGACGTCATCAGAAGCAAGAACATCAGAAGCGCTAGTCATCAAAAGCAAGAACATCAGAAGCGCTGGACATCAGAAGCATATCTAGCCAGAAGCTACTTCACTAGAGTTGACAAAGGACAGTGTACGAAGTGTACAGCCACGAACTCTGCAACCACCTTCTCTGCAATGTTTGTCTCTACAACAAGACAAAGATAACAGTAACATTGCTGCA